>ENA-OPSU01000019-OPSU01000019.1-human-gut-metagenome-genome-assembly--contig:-NODE-19-length-95327-cov-14.200510_pt1 | contig 95327 bp, 100 predicted proteins | sample MGYA00241811_ERZ501913 | MGnify/ENA primary metagenome ERZ501913 (study PRJEB25962, sample SAMEA2042113) | human gut metagenome | biome: human gut; feature: human-associated habitat; material: faeces...
GTATCGTACTTGATTACGATGCCGGGAGAGAAGAATACAATCGCCTTGAAAGGATGATTGAAGATTTAAAACTAAAGAGAGCAAAGTTGAAATGAAAGAATTAGAAATATCTTTTAGAGAGAAAATGTTATATCTATTAGATAAGTGAATAGAATCGTGTAATAAATGTTGTGATAGTGCCCTTGAAATAAAGGTTACCGCTCAATAATTAAGGCTTAAGTTAGAAAAATATTTAGAACATTATTAAAAAGTATAAATGAAGAAAATAGTAATAGACGGGGTTATTTATCGTATTAAAAATATGGATTTCAAAAAACTAGAATCTCTTGTTGCTTCCATGCAAATAGCACCCATAGACGAAGAACTTGAATATTATCGAAAGTACATAAAATATTGCGAGGATGTTAAATCAAAGTATGGAGATGGTATACCTGTAGATGGAGTTTATTCTACTAACGGATAATTATTATGAGTAAAGAAAAACAAATATGGGATATAGTAAGCTATATTTTGGGCAACTATGGAGAAGAAGTTGACGGAATATCTATACATGAATCAGAAAAAGCAGAAAACGGAGAACTTCACAGAAAGATTTATACCCATCATGGATATTGCTTTGAGCTGACATGTTACACAGAGTATAATCCGGAGGATATGAATATTGTTGAAGATGGCTGTGTTTACTACTTCTGTGAACCCTGGGATGAGTTCAATGAAGCCGGTATTGAGAAAGCCATTGAAATATTAAAAGGTGTAGTTTAATTCAAATCAAGAAATGAAGAAAAAGTCTACTTATAGCAGTATTCAGTCAGATATCGTGTTTCCGGATATGTCGAAAACCTTCGCTGATTTTTTTTCTGGCTGTGGTGGTTTATCTCTAGGATTTATCCAGGCAGGATTAAAATGTGTTTCTGCGATGGATATTGCTCATGAAGCGGTATCGACCTATTGGTATAATCTCTGTTACAAGGGATGGAGTCACTTATATGTACCAGATAATACTACTCCACAACAGATGAAGAAGTTTACCAAGTATATGGGGGATGGCACTACTGGAAATTGGCTCTTTAGAAATGGTGTTCCAGATAATTGGCTGTCAGTCGCTGATCCAATGCCATGCCTTAACCTTTTTCTTTGGAGTATATTGGATCTGGAACCGGAAGACTGGATGGATCTTATTGGTGTTCGACCTGGTGATATTCGGATATTTGCCGGCGGGCCTCCGTGTCAAGGATTTAGTACTGCAAATACTTCCCGTAGCGAATACGATAAACGTAATAAATTACCTCTTAGGTATATTTATTATGCGAAGGTCTGTAAACCTGAAGTAGTGTTTATGGAGAATGTACCAGGACTTCTTTCACTTGGTAGAAAAAAAGGAGATAAGGAGGGGCCTTTTGTCCGCTGGATCCGGGAGGCATTTGAAGAAGCCGGTTACGAAATGGATTATCAGGTACACGATGCAGCTGATTATGGAGTTCCCCAAAGACGCAAAAGGGTGATATTCTTAGCTCATAGAAAAGATGCAAGTCATTGGCGTGATTTCCATATTGAAAAGGAATATGGTCCAGAAGGGATGCCATGGATTAGTACAATGGAGGCTATCGGAGAACTGCCACCATTACAGGCAGGAGAGTGTTGGGGAGAGGCAGGAAAAAATGCTATAATACATCCCTATGGATATAATAAAAAGGAGGGTTATGTCATTTGTCCCTCCTGTTTAAAATATAATCTGATAGAAAGAAAGACATGTCACAATTGCAAATATGATCTAACTGATCCAATAACAGGAGGTGTGATCCGATTCCCTGGATTGGGGACTCTCATTGACACAAAGATGGGAATTAATAATGATCTGTTAAGACGAATTTTTCATCAAAAATAGTGAAGTAAATTGTATATAAGCAAGAAAAAACGGGGCGTTGAAAATGCCGGTTATCTTTTCAGATCATATAACGCATAGTTCAATAACGGTAGAAGGATCACGGCGGTGTCAGTAGGCTTCTGTTTTAGTGCTCCTGAAGCGGTTCTTACTATTAAAACTGAAATATTATGTATTGGATGGGGCAAGAACATAGGCTATTGATGTTATGTCTGTTTGCTGCAGTTCTTTTTTCGGAAGTAAAAACTTTATAAGATAATTTTTTAGACGGTAGTGGTGTACTGACCGTCTTTTTTATTGTTGCTTCTTTTCTGCTTTCGAATATAATTTATTGGATTTAAACTCTGCTGATAAAATTGCTTTAAATGTATGCGGTGTGTATATATAGATACTAAATAAGGTTAAAGTACGCATTAAACGGCTTTATAATTTTGAGTAGTATTTATATATGCGTACTTTTGTGTGTGGAAAAACAGATCGAAGTTTCTGTTTAAGAATATGAGTACATTAAAAAAAACTATTATGGAAACATCATTATCAAAGCCTGTACAACAGGCATCTACTGTAAACAAAATTGTTGCTTGGTTTTTCAATGAAAATAACCTCTTCACCTCACTTATGGAAGGTAAATCTGTGACGAATGCAAAATTATTATGTACCGTCAATGTATTATTTGCAAGTTATATTCTTCTTCGTTTTCTGTCATATGGATATTCACTGATTGCTATTTCTTTAGCGTGGTTTGTTTTTGCCATATTTCTATATTGTAAAGTAAAATAATTGGTATTATATATAATTCTCATAGATATATAATATATATTTGAATTGTGAAGACGAAAGAAATAGACTCCCAACAGAGCATCTATTAATAAATTAGATGATAAGATTGGGAACTGGAGAATGGAGATTGGAGACGTGACGTAAGCGGAGATTTTGATAAAGAAATGATATGTAAAAATTATCGGGATATTCGTAAGCTCTATCGTAGCTTGTTGCAAAGAAGCTATGATTTAAATGAGGACTGAATTGATAAAAGAAACAAAGTCACGTTATTATGTGAACTTTGAATATGATAGTTAATAATTTAGTATGCCGGTGTCAAGGAGAGCCGTTGGGGTAGCCCCAGGTTAGGGTTTAGGTACCGGGGTGGTTCCCGGTACTTCATTTGAATCACATCAAAACAATAAAGTATGGAAACATTTACTTTTATAGTGCCATCATCTTTCTCAAATATAGAAACACTCTCATGTGTTGTCTTGAGTTTATCTACCGCTGTATTCCTTGTTATTTTGTTTAGACTGTATAATCCTAAAGAAACAGTATTGCTTCTACTTTCTCTTTTATTTATGCTTGGGTCAATAGTGGTGATATTTTATTTTTTCGACGAACTTGATAAAGCGGAATATGTTGCCAAAACCATTATTGATACAAAAGAAAGAAAAGATCTTATACCTGTTCGTTTGGGGTCGGATGATATTCAATTAGAAAATAAGGATTCAATTTTTATCTATAGTTATAAAATTGTATCTGATAGTATTTGTATCGTGAATTTAAGTACTAAGATTGCGAAATCATTAAAAACAAATAAAGATGAATGAATTTATTGACGGTATTTGATTTGCCGTTCAACATATTGTAGTTGTCAGAGATATGCCGGCTATCGCAGTTGGAATAGTCAAGGAAGCCGGTCTTTCTGTTGTAGACTGTTTGGCCGCACAGAAAAGGAGTAAGTCTTTTGATAAGCAAATGAAGAAGTTTATCAAAGAAGAATTATCGTAAAAGAAGTGATGGCGCACCCATTTGAACAAGTAAATTAAGGAGGATATTTAGTATGGAAACTATAGTAATAAAGGAGCTTTTATGCAGTTTTATATATGGATGTATTGGTGGATTCGTTATTGTTCTGCCATATATCATATATGTACAATTTAAAAACCGCAGAAGATTGAATAAATGGTCTGAATATGCTGAAATCAAAAATGTAGAGATAGAGCAGGCCCTAAAATCATTCAATCAAAGAATAATGGCCAAAGGTGATGTTTGGAGTGATTCCTCATATATAGAAGTTCTAGTCAAAGATGACGAGATTGACTATTTGATTCTGGCACCTGGAATGTGTGATAAAATGTATATAGGTGAAAAAATTGTGATAGATCAAGGTTTTATCAGATTACCAGGATATATGAATGAAGTTTTTTCCGAAAGTACCATAAAACGTTTTATAGAGCAAGAAGAACGATATTATAGTTCTTCTAACCTACTTTTCATCTTGATTACGGATAAGATCCATCATGATAATTATATAGGATTTCAGGGAAAAGTAGTTCCCGAAGATGGTGTGTTTTACTCAAACTAAAGTAAATATGAGTGAATATTCATTGAAAGAAAGCGTTGAAATGTTGACGTCATCGCTCGTTTATGGCGGTCCTATGACACTTGAACAAATCAAAAAGTTGGATTGGTTAAAACATACATCTGAATACGGAATATTATTCTATCTCCGGGAAGCTGAAAGATATGAATGGATAAAAACTAAATGTTTCAGCGGTGATAAGCCGAATATCTATTCGGCAACGGCTAAAGGCCGAAGAATGGCTGAAGCAAGAGATTAATATTAAAAAAATAGAAATGAAAACTTATGTAATTACACTCTCACAGTTTTTCCCGGTAGGACATAGTCAATCAGGGAACGAGACGAATTTCAAATATGAGTTTCTTTTGGGGCAACGCTGCCCTGATTGTGAAGTGGAACAGGATTTATCGGGGGAAGAAATTTCCCGATGCAACAGTTGTATAAGAGCCTGTTTACGTCCGAAACTTTACACCATACGAGCCAATTACCCAATGTGGGAAAAGCGTATTAAAGAGGTTCAAGCCGGGCTAGCTGTTCTTTCCGTTCGCCAGTGGACTGGAAAGCCTTATCGCAGCCCACAGATTGAAGTTGCAAGGCTGAAATCGGAGAATGGCATAGGGATACAGAAATTAGCGTTTTGCGGGGCGTTGTCACGTTTCAAAATTGAAAAAGGTATAAACCCACTAACAGAGGAACTTGCCAATAATGACGGACTATCGCCTGAAAATTGGATTGAATGGTTTAATGGCTATGATCTGAATCAACCTATGGCAATTATTCATTTTACAAAATTCAGATATTGATATGGGTACACATAACTAACGAATAACAGAATAGAAACGAGCCAATAACGGATGGACCGGTAGGAATCCGGCAATTAAATAGATGTTCACCCATCATGAGGCTCTTAACAAGATAATTATGAATGAGAAAGAAGATTTTTTCTTTATGGTATATGTAGAGGGTGAACATACCCCAGCGTATAAACACAGCGATCTGACAAGTGCGGAGGCAGAGGCTAAAAGATTAGCAGAATCTTTAAATAGAAAAGCTTATGTTCTTTGCTCTATAAAATCCTTTGAAGTAAATAAGTTTACGGTAAGAGATTGCCGCCCGGCGTTGGGTGATGATCTTCCATTTTAATCAAACTAAATAAGCTAATATGCATGAACCTCAAACAAAGCAAATCACCCGGTTTGGGCTTACAATAACTGGTTTAGATGTGTATTTCCCCAAAAAGGAAACCGTTATAAAAATTGGGAAGATGTCGCTCCGGATGAATCCGGACACTAAGTTATTTGAAGAATACCGACTTTGGTGGTTAGAGCCTGGCGAGCATCCTAAAATTATAGATGAACAAAGATTTGACAGAACGATTTTAAGGAAAAAAAAAGAGGAACCTTTTTAGGTACCTCTTTTCCGAGTTCTTCTGTTAAATGGTTACTTTCTGGTTACTAACTCTAGCTTAATCAAAGCAATTAAGCTTAATGTAATTGGGATACAAGGTCTAAAATAAGAGAAAGCAACGCTATTAACAGGTGTAACCATAAAACGACACTTGCATCCACTTTGCGCAACCTCTCTTTAATATGTTTGTACATAATAAATCTTTTTGAGATTCTCGTTTTAGCTTCTCTCATAAAAGAGGAAGAACTACTGTTCTTCAATGGTGTTAACCACCGCCCAACCAAAACACTGGCGCTACATGCCGAATGGCTATGTAAAGATAAACATTAAAATTAGATTAAAGCAAGTATGAAGAAAATATTAACAATCACTCTTCACTCTAATAGTAACAGAATGGGGCGATGGTGTTACGGCAAACGATGTTATTGCCATGTGCGAATATGCAGAAGGTGAAGCTCAATACGAGCTTGATTTAACTGATATTGATGATGAAGATTTAGATGAAACCACAGCATTAGAACGGTACAATCAATTTCTAAATGCATGGAAAGAATAAATATGATAGAAAATAGTTAGTCGTGTTTTGTTTGTGTTGTGTGGGGTGTATTGTCTGTGAAGATAGTGCACCCTTTTTGGTAAGAATAGGTGTGATATTTATAGTGTCTGCCTGGCAGATCTTTCCAGATGGGCTACGTGCCAAGAGATAAAATTATGTATTATTGTGGTAGCCCGAAGGCTACCGGTTGAACCTATTTTCTTACAAATACAACTTTGTCTTTTATTTCATTGTACGGACGTATCTGTGGTAATATTCCACTTTTATATATAAAATAGTCCGAACCCGAATACCTGAATATTCCCATAAAAGTATAAATACACGTGAGGTCTTTAAACCCGAACCTGTCGCCCACACATAACTCTTCGATAGTAGTCTGAAGCCATCCAAGATCTTTGTGTGCAAAATCATCTTTCATAATCTTTTATATTGTACAGGGCTTTCGCCCTGCTGGTTAAACTTATACTAATTGGTTGACGATAAATACTGTACCATTAATGTTTGTAAAAGACATTATAACAGTACCTTCTTCTACTATCGGATTTTCATCTGTACCAGTAAATTTCAACGGGGCAATCGTGCATTTATTTTTGTCTTTCTCACCAGCAATGCCAGTTGCCCTCTGTATAAGCTCATCGAATGAATCACTGCCTGTGATAAACTCGCCATTCTCAAATACACCGTAACACTGTATTGCTAAATTCTTAACTTTAATTTCTGCTGTTTTCATAATCTTGTATTCTTAATTGTTTCTATATTTCTTTTGCACAAAAGTACGTAAAAATACGTACTTTGGCAAATTAAAGAGTTTATATATGCGTACTTTAACTTTGTTTAGTGCTTATATATGCATACTTCACTTATTCAATGCTATCTTTGCAAACGTCATTATAAATATAAATGAAATGGTTATTGATAAGATCAAAGAAATTTGTGAGAAAAGAAATCTGACTATTACAGAATTAGGCAGAAGGGTAGGCTTGAAGAAATCGTCTATTTACTCTGTTATAAACAATGGTAACCCAACCGTAGAAACTCTTGAAAAGATAGCTAAAGCTCTCGATGTGAAAGTTAAAGATTTTTTTGAAGAAGACAAAGAGGTTTTCACGTGTCCACATTGCGGACAACCAATCTGTGACAAGGATTTTTTCCGGAAGTAAGTTAGATGTACAATTTGAAAAAGAGACAATTTGGCTAACATAAGCGCAAATAACAGAATTCTTTCAACGTGAAAGAACAGTTATCACTAGACATATAAAGAATGTTTTCAATGAAAAGATATCAGTCAGAACTAGCAATGTGTATTTTTGCACATTGCTAGTTCTGATAGATCCATAAAGCCGAATAGCCCTGATATTGCCTCTCAAGTACGTTATCTCTTATCGGCAGATTCAGTTGTCAAGGAATCCATGACAACTAAATCCATATTTAACTTTTTCTAATTGAATTGTCGCAATTTTTGCGACAGTTGCGCTACCATTCAGCTCTTATTTGATACCGGTTGTTTTCTATTCGTTTTGCTTTTCTTTATATACCGTTTTGTGAAAGGTGAATTGTTTGTGTAAGTATATACTCCCTCTCGTTAAGAATGGGTGTGCCATTCCAACTATTCGGTAATTCCGAACAGTTAATTTAGTGAGGAAGAACTATCTTGTTCTTTGTACGTAAGTCTAAACTAAAAAAGCTATCTCATTAATGTACAAATCCGTCTTAATCAATATGATAATCTAAAGAATGTATTACCTTTGCAATCTAATCTAATCATTTATCCATGATGGAACAAGGAGAAATAATACTATATCAGCCGGACGAAGCAGTTAAACTAGAAGTTCGATTGGAAGATGAAACTGTTTGGCTGACACAAGCGCAAATGGCTGAACTTTTTGATATAAAAGAGAACACTATAACATATCATATAAAGGAGATATATAATACAGAAGAATTAGATGTAGATTCAACTACTCGAAAAATTCGAGTAGTTCGAAAAGAAGGTAATAGAAACGTCAATAGAAATATTGATTTCTATAATCTTGATATGATTATATCAGTGGGATATAGGGTATCAAGTAAACGGGGCACACAGTTCCGGCAATGGGCTAATCGAGTCTTAAAAGACTATCTTTTGAAAGGATATTCCATCAATCAGCGTGTAGACCAGTTAGAGAATAAGATAGATCAGAGACTAATAGCTCATGACAGGAAACTGGAAGAGTTGACGAGCAAAGTTGACTTTTTCGTCCGGACATCGCTGCAACCGGTAGAAGGGATTTTCTTCGATGGACAGATATTCGATGCTTATACCTTCGCAACGAACCTGATAAAGTCGGCAACAAGATCTATTGTGCTTATCGATAATTACATTGATGAAGATGTATTGCTCATGTTAAGCAAGAGATCAGCAGGAGTCACGGCCACTATTTATACAAAGCAAATCACCCCGCAACTTCAGCTTGATCTAAACCGCCATAACCACCAATACCCACGAATTATTATCCGTACCTACCGACAGGCGCATGACCGTTTCGTCATTATTGATAATAACGACGTGTATCATATTGGGGCCTCACTAAAAGACCTGGGGAAAAAACTATTTGCTTTCTCCAAGATGGATATTCCGGCAACCACAATTCTCAATCTATTGTAACCTACATAATACGGCAACAATCATACAAGTTGATCGCAAACTCTTGTCATCAACTCGTAAGTCTGATAGAGAGAATCGGATAATGGACTGGAATGATGGGTATATAAGTTGGGACAATCAGGTTTTCCTCTACAGGATCCGGCCGGTGTCAACTTTGAAGTAAGAGATTGTTTTTCCGAAAGTACTGATAGGATAGAAAGGGAGTCTGATAGTTACACACTCCCTTTGTTCTGCATAGTCATCCTATACGTTTAAATATAGCTTTTATAATAACTTCCTTATTTCCCTCCTTGGTAAGGAACTTTTGAGTTGTTGTAAACGATATCTTATCGTTCCCTGTATATTCCATTTTGTCAGGGAAAGTAAAGGTATATACGCTTTCGTCATTCACGATCTTCTGTCCCTTCAGTAAGGTGTAGTTCTCTTCATCTATTGATACATAATATTGGATTGAAACATTTACATAATCGAATTTCATTCCTTCCTCATACTTAGAAGGTAATTTGTGTAACAGTTCTCCACCCTCCTGCAGGAATTCTGGCCATAACAAATCTATAGAATATTATCTCATTGATGTAAACTCATTTTTATATCGAAGAAAAAAAGAAGTAAAAGACCTCTGGCTTTAAACAGAAAATAGTGGTTTGAATTGTTATCTTTGCATAAGGGGAGAAAAATAAATGAAGAAAGGATTATCCATATATGCACTAGATACAAGCGGTTATCTTGCTGTTCCATATGCAGAAGACGGTGTACAGGCCGGATTCCCGTCACCGGCGACTGACTATATAAGCAGACCGATTGATATTAATTCTATTTTGGTCAAGCATCCATCCAATACATTCATAATTCAGGCTGATGAGGACTTCTTTCCGGAAAGCGGGATTATGTCTGGGGATATACTCGTTTTTGATCGATCCATAATGGCCCGGCAGGCTGATATTATTGCTTATACCAGTGATGGCGAGTTTAAGTTGATGAGAAAAGAAGTAGCTGGAGATATAGCTGGACTTTCTGTATGGGGTGTTCTTACTGCGGTGATTAAAATTAACCGTGAATCAGTCTACTGGGATATAGTACCTGAAGACATACTTCCGGAAGAAATCTCTAAACTGAAATTGCCTTACCTGGTACAAGAGCAGATTATAGGGAAAGTTGACCTGAACAAGATACTGATAAGAAATGTTCCTTCTACATTTATCACGGTAGTATCCGGTAATTCGATGAAAGATGAGTTCATTGAAGATAAGGACTTACTTGTAGTGGATAAATTACTGGAGCACTATGACGGTTGTCTTGCAGTATGCTACCTGGATGGAGGATTTACGCTGAAGAGGGTTAAAGTTGAAGAAGGGGCTGCTTGGCTTATGCCATCTAATCCGGAATATCCCAGGATCCGGATAGAAGAAGGAGATGATCTACGTATTTGGGGCATTGTCAGTGCTGTTATAAAGAGATGGAGGATGTGATGTTTGCTTTGGTCGATGGAAATAATTTCTTTGTGAGTTGTGAAAGGGTATTCAACCCTTATTGGAATGATCGTCCGATCTTAGTCCTGTCGAATAATGACGGTTGCGTTATTGCCCGCAGTAACGAGGTAAAAAAACTGGGAATTAAGATGGGAACTCCAGCTTTCCAAATATTGGATGAAATTCAAAAGTATGGAATTGGCGTTTGCTCCGGTAATCAAAATTTGTATGGGGATATGTCTTGCCGTGTGATGACTCTGCTCTCTAACTTCTCTCCCAATATTGAAGTTTACTCGGTCGATGAGTCGTTTCTTGATTTTTCGGGCTTCGAGAATATCGACCTGGAGAAATATGCTCGCAGCATGATACGGACTGTTACGAAAGGAACCGGTATCCCGGTTTCCGCAGGTGTGGCCAAAACGAAGACTCTGGCCAAAGTTGCCAATAAGTTTGCTAAAAAGTATCCCGGCTATGGAGGTGTGTGTATCATCGATACAGATGAGAAAAGAGAAAAGGCCTTGAAGCTAACCGATATTGGTGATGTGTGGGGGATAGGAAGCCGATTCCGTGGAAAACTTGAAAGGTATAATGTGAAAACTGCATATGATTTTTCTTTGATGCCAGTTGCCTGGGTGCGTAAGGAAATGACCGTATTCGGTGAGCGTGTATGGAAAGAACTAAATGGATATTCTTGTCTGGATCTCGATCAGGTTGCAATTCGAAAAAAACAGATATGCACTAGCAGATCATTTGGTATTACTATAACCGACTATTCAGATATGGAAGAAGCTGTATCAACATTTGCTGGAATGTGTGCTTATAAATTGAGGAAACAACATTCGTGTGCCTTCAGCTTGATGGTGTTTGTAGGATGTGCAAACAATTCCCGTCAAGGATCACATACCTATATAAATAGTGTAGTCAAGCTGCCGGTTCCATCTAGTAATACTACGGAGATAGTTCGCTATGCTCTTCTTGCTTTAAAGAACATCTATAGAAGAGGAGTAGGATATAAGAAAGCAGGAGTGATTGTGATGGATCTTGTGTCTGACGATGCAATCCAACAGAATTTGTTCTATACAGAAGATAGTGCGAAACTCTCTCGGCTCATGGAAGTAATCGATGAGCTTAATAAGGGACAAACCAAGAACCTGGTAAGCCTTGCTGTCCAGGGAACTGGGGTGCGCCGATGGAAACTCAAGCAGGAACGTCTCTCTCCCTGCTACACAACGCAACTTTCTGATGTATTAACAATAGAATGTAAGTAGAGCTGCCTGGTTATCTTTTGTCTATTTTAACGGAAATCATCCGGTATTTGGACTTTAGAGGGTTTGCAGAATGAGTCTTCGTTGTGTAAGACGAGGGGCTGTCAATAATTCTCTTGAGTAATTTGTTCTCGTCATTCTTTTGTATAACAAGAATCGACAATGCTATGATAATAGCTATGAGAAAGATGTACCCTAAAGCGAAAATATACGCCAACTCCTTGTAGAAGTAAAAGAAATCTTTGAAGGTTCTGAATTTGTCCATGCTTGTATGTTTAATTAATAAAACGTGCCCGAAATAATATATATAACCATAGAGGTGCGGCAAACAACCCAGCGAGATATATAGTATAAACGGGCACGCATATTGATTACATACAATACGCAAGCTCCGTTCAATCTACATCTCGCTTGTTAGAAAATTGCCGCTTTCTATGGGAGAAGATCGAACGTCAAATTTGTACTACTTGAGTACTTTGCAAAGATAATAATTCATCCAAGAATAAGATAATATTGATAAGAATTAATTTCGTTCTTTGTATCTTTGTCAAAAATATAAGTATGGAAAAGAAATATGATAATGAGGCGGTGAAAGAACTGCTTGACTGGGCGCAAAAAACGTTAGATAATAAAAAATATCCATCTGGCCGTTTTGAAATAAACACAAGTGCTACAATCATCGACTGTGGTGTATTCCTTAAATCTATGATATCCATGATTTCCCATAATTGGGAGAATCCCACTTTCTATCCTACAATTGACCAGTTGCGTACCTTCCGGGTGAAAGTAACAGAACTGGAAGTAGTGAAAACGGAATAAACTTATGTTATGAGCTTCAGGACATTTTTCCGATAGTAGCAAATGTTAAGCGGAGGATGTAAAAATGCAATCTTCACAGAAATTTTGGTGAAGACTTTTATTAATGCATTTTTTTGAATTCTTTTTTCAGTTTCAGGTTAATTTGGCTTGTATCTTTCTTTAACTCATAATTCTCCATGTCTTGTATGTCTTGGATATCAATCAGCCTGCTTTTAATTAGGTATTCTAAAAATTCTGTAGCTTTTGAGTTTCCTTTCTTTTCTGCCATCTTTGCAAAAAAGTATGCTCGCTCATAGTTAACTTCTGTTCCCAAACCGTCATAATACATGAAAGCTACGTTTAACAATGTTATATTATCGCCATTGACTGATGCTAAAAGTGCATATTCTAAAGCTTTAGTATTATTTTGTACTCTTTTGTCAGTGTTTCCCTCACGGTACATGTCGAAAGCGAACACTTGTGCGTCTTCCAGTCCAAGATTCGCGTATTTTTTATAGTCATCAGGTATGTCAGCGGTTGACCTGATTAGGGAATTTGTTGGAGGAATTTCTTCTTTTGGAGAGATTAGATAATTTATTCCTATTGAAAGGACCATTATCATTGAGATTACTAATATCCCCATTGTCTTAGTCATGGCAATACTTTTGTGCAGGATGAATTTCCTGATTCCAAGATAAACCAGTGATAAAACAGCTAGGGAGATACATAAGATCAATAATTCCTCTTTCACTTTTGAAAGGAATGAGTCAAAAAATAAGGAGTCGGCAGCCAGTGCAATCCCTCCCAGCAATAGTTTAAATTTACTGTCGTTCATGTGTTTTCTTATATGTTTTAATATAAATATTATCGTCTATTTTTCTTTCGCTGACATAGCCTTTTATACTGTCGATTCTCTGTTGTTCCTGTGACCAGTGTTTATATTTGGCGGAGTCTCCTATTTCATAATAAAAATGTGCCAGATTTTGTATTGGAGCTTCTTCCTCTGGATAACATTTTACCTGTAGTAGGTAACACTTCTCCGCATGCTGTATATCTTTCTCGACTCCTTTGCCATATTGATATAAATGCCCTAAAAGACCATATGCTTTGTAATTTTTTCCTTCTAGTGCTTTCATGCCCCATTCTAAAGCTTTTTTATATTTACCTTCTTCTAAATAAAATTGAGCCTTCCATCTATAAGCACTTACATCACCATGGTCCGCAGCCTGGGAGTACCAGTATTTCCACTTATCCCTTTTCTTATTGAAGCCATATATATTTCCGGCTTCTATCATGGCGTCAGTATTCCCGCATATAGCTGCATCTAAATAGTATTTTAAGGCTTTGTTCAGGTCCTTTTCCGTCCCAATTTCTCTTGATAAGAAATATCCGACGTTAAACATAGCACCAGGATATCCAAGATCCGCAGATTTCTTAAATGCACGAAAGGCCTTTATTTCGTTAACAGCTGTATTGTGACCGGCCATATACATATTTCCAAGATTGAGCCATGCGATTGCGTCTCCTCTAGCTGCTGCCATATTGAGATATTTAAAAGCTAGTTTAAAATTACCCACATTTAGGTCGTTTAAATAGATACCGCATGCTGTAAGATATGCAGTATTATTGGTATAAACTTTGCTTTCATCGAATATTATGGTTCCTTTCTTGAGTGAGTTATATATTGATGATATTTTAGTAGAATGTTTCTGTATGTTTTCGTAATTCGCTATCAAACTCTCTTTTTTTAGATGCTCCGAATGTATATTATAGATATAAGGCAATATGAAGAATAAAAATGTCATGGATACCGTAACCAGTATTTCTTTTGACTTGATAAGGTTGGGATTTGTATTTTTCTTGTCTTTTCCCTTGGGGGTGATCCACCTATAATATAGGTGAATACATAAGAAAAAGATAAGCAACGATGAAATGATATAAATAATGGGTTCCCAATATTCGTCATAATAGAAATTTAGCGTGAAGATAGCGGATATATTTCCAACGGAAATAAAAGCATTGTTTTTAACTATATCGGTCAGTTTTGTATATATAGCTGTTATCTTGTACAGTTTCATAGTATTTCTGTTATAATAAAAAGTTGTGTGTCTCACAAAGATAAAAATACTTTCGGAAAAGTATGGCTCTATTATATAAAAAAAATATAGTAATTTGATTTGTCTCATGGGGTTAAGTCTTAAACTGTGCAATTATATCTTCTCATTTAGACAATGATTTGTTGCTTGCATTTTGAACATGACTGCTTACTTCTGGGAAATCATTATTCCATTAGAATAAGTCTTCTTATATGAACATTTGTGAGGAGAAGGGAGTATTATATATCATTTAATAACAAAAGAATGGAATATTATTGATTGTGGTAAAAAAAACAGAGAAGTATTAGGAATACTCGAAAAAAATATATACATTCGTATAATATTCACCTTAAATACTTGTGATATGAAGCAATTAACTGTAGTATTCGTTCTGTTGTGTATTTTTGCTTGTAGTAGCGAAGATGTTGTAAGTACCGTTGGGGAATCTGTAAAGCCGACTAATGAAGTGGCTATACAAACCGTCAATTTGCTTGACAGCCTTGAAATTATGGATTATATTTATAGCATTATTGGTCCGATGGCTAAGACACGATCAAAACTACCAGGAGGAGGGTATATTCTTCCTGATAATTGGGATTCTCAACTAACGGATGAACAGCGCGAATTGATCAGGAATTCTTTCCCACGGCCTCTCTTTTCTGCTGAAAGGAATGCTTTAAGGAAATCGTTTCCTTTAGTTGAATATTCCAATACAGTTGTTATGAATTATCCGACATCTGCATATAATTGTTTTGCCTATTCGTTGGGGTTTAATAATAAGTGGATAGAGTTTAGTACTTGGGATCAAGTAAGATATGGATATGAAAATGCGAGTTCCGTGTATCATGCCGCTTATGATTACATGAAAGGGGCAACCTCAATATCAAGATACTATCCTGTAGTTTGGGGTTGGGGAAATACCCCTCTGCATGCATCCCTTGGAGGTAGTCCCCATTGTGAGGCACCTTATTCTAAGATGGGGCGTATGTGGTTATTGTGGCACCTTGTAAGTGTGTTTTCTAATGGAATGTATGGAGTTCCTGTGGAAACCTATGGTGCGGTTTCTCCTACCCGTAGTCTAAGTGAAATGGATGCTAATGCAATGAAAGAGATAAGTGAGGATATTCACGAAAATATAATCTTCTCACCAGATGAGTTGATGATGATTGCTAGAAAAGTAAAAACATGTAGAGAAGGTTCAAGGTTTGAATCTCTGTTTAATGAATGGAAGGAAGCATGGCATTACTCGTTTAGTAATAACACTGCTACTACAAGAAATTTACCTCAATATGCCGATTTAAAGGCTATGGGAAAAGAAATCATTCCGTTATTGATTGAGAAGATGGTAACAGAAGAGGATAATTTCTTTGCAATAAGATTGTATGAAGATCTACAAGATAATCCTAATCTGATAATACGATATGCGAACGATGATCCACGTCAACTTGAGGGATTACAACAAACAACCAAAAAAACTATAAAGAAGTGGTTAGAATATAATTCCAATTAAAGTTACCTTGGGAATGATAGGTTGTTGGATATTGAGTATACTTTTATATTCAAGAAATGGGACACAATAATAATAGAGACAAGTTTGTTTTTAGGATCTTTTGCTGGAGTATTTCTCATTTGATTTTACTGTGAAAATTTATTTGTAGTCTTAATCGAAAATTGGATTTTTGAAGTAAAGAAAGTATGAATAATATTTCTCTGTTTTTGAAAGAATTGAATGTCATACGTGAGGATTATGAACGTAGGGCAAAACGTGAAGAACAATTCAATATTTTTTCTGTATTGTATAAGAGTAATGATGAAGTTAATCTGCATTCACGTTTTATTTCTTCCTTGCTTAATCTTTATGGCTCTCACAGATTATCTGATTTTTGTCTTAGATCATTTTTGGAAACCTGTAGATATCCTTCTCTATTTGTAACTAAATTGCTTGCTCCTGGGGTAGAGGTGTATCCAAATGAATATGATCAGTCAGAGAGGGATGAGATTGATATTCTAATCATTAACAAACGTACCTCATTTGCTCTTTTTATAGAGAATAAGATAGGTGCAAAAGATAGCAATCATGATGAACATGGACAGCTTGAAGGCTACTACCAGGTTCTAATAGAAAAACACCATATCCCTGAAGAAAATCTAGAGGCTATGTTTCTTAGTCCGGGGAGGGAGCCATCTGATGAGAGTATAGGGAACCGGTATCCCCGTTTAAAAAAGATCCTGAAAATTATTCATTATAATGATGTTATTATTGAGTGGCTTTTCATTTGTCTGAAGACTGTTGTTGATAAACCTTTTCTGCGTGAAACGATTTTGCAATATATTAAACTGATACAGGAAATGACTAATGATACAAGTGTAGAAGAACGGCTGGAGGTTATAAAAAGCTTATTGGTAAGTCTACGGATAATATGGCTTCCGCCAAACTGCTTATTGAGAACTTTAAGCATGTGAAATGGCATACTGTCGCTGATTTTTGGAATGAGTTAACATTGAAACTTCAATCTATAGGTTATGAAATGACAGAAGGTGTCAATCTTAATGAGATAGCTTTTGTAACTCACAATGAGCAGTATAAGCAAGGATATAAAAACAAGGAATTCGGCATTTACTTTATGCCAAAGACTGGACTTCATATGTATGTGTGGTATGAATATGGGTACAGTCTCTATTATGGTATATGTAGTGATGAGAAACTATCTGTTGAATATAAAAATAGGATAAAACAGTTGTTGACTTTGGATAATTTACTAATAGCTGGAGATGATGAGTATGCTGTTTATAAAGAATTCGATCTTCCGGAAGAAGAACAAATCTGGTTCAGCGATTTCTCATATATTGGAACCTTTAATCTCATAAACGATGAATATCGTCATAGGATTATTGATAAATTAGTAGCTAACATTCAAATGTTTGTGGAACGGTTGGATGAGATGTCATAATCTCGTTACTTGTTAGTGTATGGCAGAGAATTTATCAACGACTAATTATCCGATTATTTATACTCCCCAGGAGGTCCTTTCAATCTTCAGGGAGCAACTTCGGACACCGGCCAAGGTTGTAGTTCTGGAAGGTATTTATTATCAGAATCCTCGAAGTGGTAATTATGGAGGCTATTTCTATGATGTTCTGCGTGGTCAGAATGATACTTTTGAGATAAGAGTTATAGTACCTTTAGCTATCCGTGAGAAGTTAAGTAGTGGTACCTTGGTGCAACTGGCCGGCACAATATCCAAGGAAGTGCGTAACCAGAGTATAATAGAGTTGCAGTTTCATGTAACTCGTTATGAGGTCATTCAGAAGGATATAGTAACTGATCAGCAACAACAATTATTGCAGTTACTTTCGGAGAAATCTTCATCGGGATACCGGAATGTAGATTCATTACTCGAAAGTATCCTTTTTCGTAATGATCGGCCACGGGTAGCATTGGTATTCGCTAGTGGATCAATCACTGATGTCGATTTTCAAAGAGGCCTGGAAGCTGCTTCCTCTCATATAGACTTTGTCAAACACGATGTTTCTTTTGCGCAGATAAGTCGATTTATGGAAAAAATTGTTGCTCTGGATAAAGAGCAATATAATGTTTTGGCCGTAGTTCGTGGTGGTGGATCCGGTATCAATGAGGTGTTCAATACTCCGGAACTGATCAGATCTTTGATAAAATTGAATACTCCATTGATTTGTGGTGTTGGCCATCCGGAGGAGAAGCCGTTTATTGGTAAAATAGCGGATAAAGACTTGGGAACCCCATCATTACTTGGAGTTTACTTCAAGGATCTCGTTAATCGTGTTTTAGAACAGAGAGAAAAAAGTAGGGCTGTCCTAGTTGAACAGGTTAAAAAACAATATCAGGAACGTATATTATCAGCGGAAAAGCAGAATAAGGAATTGCAGGATAAGTTTGCAGCTTTGTCCAAAAATCACGAGGACAATCAGAAGATCCATACTGAACAAATGAGATTATCTGAAATCCGGAATAAGGAGCTGCAGGATAAAATAACTGTGATAAATAAGAATTCTGAAGAACAGATCAAAGCAATGCAGAAACAATATGAGACTACTAACAGGCAGCTGAAGATTTATGAGGATCAAGCTAAAAGCTTCAATGAAAATATTTCCAAGATGCAGCAAACCAATAATGAATTGCAAAAGTCTCTTAGTAAGCTTAATGCGCAAAATACGCAAGCTGCAAAAGACCTGGCGGAAGCCAAGGCTTACGCAGCTCAACTCGAACAGCAACTAAAACAGAGCAAAAAAGGATGTTTGGGAATAGTGGCTACCATTATATGCTTTGCAGGATTGATATGTAGTGTGGTTATGCTTGTTCTTTGATATCCGCCGGTTAGTGTGGATGATAGATAATATGGTAATCTTTTCTACCTAGATATTAGATTTTTATTCATAAATGGGAATAATATCTTTATGAATTATTATCTTTGTGAGAGATATTAATAAAATAGAAGAGAATATGGAATTACCTGAATTTATAGACCGCATAGATTATCTTGATAGGCTGCAAAATGCACTAAAAAGAGATAAACCGCAATTTATTGTTATTTATGGGCGGAGACGTATCGGAAAGTCAACTCTTATCAAGGAGATTATTGACTGGAAAAACAATGATGTTTATTTCCTTTCCGATCAAACTAATGAGACGAATCAACGCATGTTGTTTGCAAAGACAATAGCGTTTGGTATAGAGGGATTTGATAAAGTTATATATCCAGACTGGGAAACTCTTTTTCGCTCACTCAATAGACAGATAAACGGTAGAAAAACGATTTGTTTGGATGAGTTCCCCTATATGGTAAAGAGTTGTGCGGCTTTGCCCTCCATTATACAGAAGTTGCTTAATGAAAGATGTTTGAAATTTGATTTGATTATCTGTGGTTCATCCCAACAGCTGATGCAAGGTTATGTTTTGGATAAGAAGGAACCCCTGTACGGGCTGGCTGATGAGATATTAAAACTAACACCTATTCCAGTGAAATTCATTAGTGAAGCTCTCAAATGTGATGATGAAAATGCCATTGAAGAATATGCTATATGGGGGGGGATTCCGAGATATTGGGAGTTAAGGGCAGACTATAAAGATAGAGAATCTGCCATACGTAATCTTTTATTAGACACTAAAGGGTTTCTAGCTGAAGAGCCTATCCGCCTACTTCGTGACGATATGCGTGATACAGTCCAGGCTTCCACTATATTATCTATCATAGGTAATGGTGCAAATAGAATATCAGAGATTGCATCTAGGGTTGGTAAGGATGTCACTCAAATAACTGAACCGTTGAGTAAACTACGTGAATTAGGTTATATCCGTCGAGAGGTTCCATTTGGTGAGGACGAGGGAAAAAGCCGTAAAGGGATATACCGTATCAATGATAACCTTTTGGAATTTAATTATCGTTTTATTGCACCTTATCAATCTATTCTTGAGCTAGGTCGCATAGATACTGTCATGTCAATTATCAACAATCATTTTTCTCAATTAGTTGGTGATTGTTGGGAACATCTTTGTAGGCAATATATCAGTGGAAACGTTATTGATGGTGTGGCTTATAATAAAGGGGCCCGCTGGTGGGGAAAAATATTTCCTGATGGAAAGAAAGAAGGTGAAATGATAGAGTTGGATGTTGTTGCCGAATCTTTAGATAAAAAACACATTTTTATAGGTGAATGTAAGTGGACGACTCAAGAAGATGCCTTAAGGCTGATTAAATCTTTAGAGAAGAAAAGCGTACATCTTCCATTTATTAAGAAAGGACAAATTGTGCATTTAGCATTATTTCTAAAAAGGGAGCCGATAAATAGAGAATCAGCTATGGTGTTTTTACCATCTGACATACTTTAATATTAACAATAGAATACAGAATAATATATTATTTACTATTTTTCGCTATGGTTATTCCAACGATGACATTTTATGAAATGTATGAAGAATTGGCTGCCGACCGTCTAAAAATAGAGTATAAATGTCGGCAGTTAATGCCAAAAGCCGTGAAGAAATTTCGGAAAACTCTCTGTTTTCCGGCTTGGGAATTGTTTGAATACACAAATCCTAGCCGACATAATTCATACATCTTATTTTTTTATGCTGCGAGTAGGCAAGCTGTTGAAAATCCAGAATTTGATTGTTTTTCTGTTATAAATGTGGATAATAGACGATTCGTTCTGAAATGGGGGTGCTCTCCATATAAACATACCGACTCCGATTCAATGACATGGACCAGAAGGATTGATGCGTACAGTACCCATTTCTTTGCCCGCTATAGAGAACGTGTTTTCAAGAATACTGAACTAGGACTTAATGAGGTGATATGCCGCTATTTCACAAGAAACAAAATAGCCTTACTGATTGAACTTAATGAAGATATAAAGAAAGGTTATCAGAAATATGGCGGAGCAGCTCATCATGCGATGAAGGTGAGTGACGGGCTTTGTTTCATCAGGACTTCAATTGAATGTCGTGTAGAACTGAATACTCAAAAGGAAACAGCAGAAGCACTGGGATTTGTCTATGTTACCTTTGTTGATGACAGCACCCTTACAAACTCGCAAAATGAAGCAACCTTCATGGAAGGGATTCGTTCCTCCCAGAAAATCTTTAAGGACTTGATTGCGGATACGGGAGTGTAATAAAAGGTGTCTTCTGTGATGTTCGCCCACGAGTAGCATTGTTGTTTGCTGGTGGATCAATCACTGATGTCGATTTTCAAAGAGGCCTGGAAGCTGTCTCCTCTCATATAGATCTCATCAAACATGATGTGTCTTTTGCGTAGATAAGTCGATTTATAGAAAAAATAATTGCTCTGGATAAGGTAAAAAAGGGTGTTTGGGAATGTTGACTGACATTATAGGGTTTCTAGGATTGATATGTAGCGTGGCTATATTTGTCCTTTAATATTCATCGGTTAGTGATATAGAACAATTCCTTACCAAATAATGTAATTATAAAAGAATAATGCTTATCTTTAGCCGACAATAAAACAAAACTATTATGGTGTTTAAACCTTTAAATTTAATGATATGGGAAAGATTTTCATAGTAAGTGTCGTCTCAATAGTTCTTTTTTCCTGTTGTATTGGTGTCTCTTCTACCGATAGAGATAAGAAGTATTTATATATAGAAGTGACAGGAACTAACTCCCATGGTGATTATAGAGCTAAGATAGACACCCTGGAAATAATGGAGAAGAACGATTCACTAGCATATTTGAAAGCCTTTGAAGAATTATGTGTATCACAACGTGCAAGTGCTTTATACGTTGAAGTAATGAAGGAAAAAATGGGGGATAGATTTGATGGGAAAGAGGACATCCATGATTTTCGATTATTGAATGAGAAATTAGAAGAAGTGGACCGCAGTGTAGTTCCCGATAGTGTATTGGCAAAAATAGCCCAAAGCATTTTCTCATTAAAATTGGAAAAATAATCGGCTCGCATCCTAAAGCTTGTCATTATTTGTAGGTTAGGCCTGAATATACCTAATGGTATAGTTAATTAAAACACGAAAGATGTATTGATTTAAAATTTAACAAGATATGGACAATTTTTCATTTGAGGAGAGTGGTGAACTTGTGAGTGGAGGTAAATACCGTTGCTCTGGGGAAGCATTTATTAATGCTTTTTGCAAAGGACCTAATAGGCAAGATTATGAGTCAGCCATAATTAATATATTTGATTTTGCAAAAGAGAAAGGCGCTCGAAGAATATTTTTTGGTGGTTCATTTATTACGTTGAAAGAAGTTCCACATGATATTGATTGTGTGATAGTCTTTAATAGAGAGATAGATATTCCTAACTTCCTTGATACCGCAATAATTGGTGATGTTGAATTTGACATACTATATGCATCTGAAGATAATCCCAACATTATAGATTCATTTCTCAATTTATTTCAGACATATAAAAATGGCGTGCAAGGGAAACCTATTGTTGAAGTGCTTCTTGACGAAAGAATAAATGAATGGGAGATACATTATTATCCAGATGATGATGAAGCTGAAATAATAAAAAAGGTATATTGCCAACGTACGGTTTTAGAACGACGTAAGGCTAGAGGATTATTGTTCACAATACATGGAGTTAACACAAAGGCCTTTTGGAATTCAAAATTTGCCCCTCTTGCATCTAGTCAAGGTTGGATTTTTGCCCCTTTTATATATAAGGCACCGACTCGTTTACTTATATGTCCGTCCATGAGAAAGAAAGTTGTTGAGCAATTTAATGATTATTATTACGAGATGTGTAAAAAATATGATGTTGATAGTGCGTCAATTGTTGCTCATTCATTTGGAACTTATATTCTTGCAAAATATCTTTTAAATCATTCTTATGAAAGTTTCTTACCTATTCAAATAGATAGTATTGTTCTTGCTGGTAGCATAGTATGTGAAGAATATGATTGGTTGCCATATTTCCCCAAAAAAGTCGGTCGTATTTTGAACATCTCTAGTAAGAATGATAATGCCGTAAAACTTATGCCTAAATCTAGTTGGATCAAAGAAAATCTAATGAGAGAAAGAGATGGGATATTTGGAAAGATAGGATATACTGGGATTAAGGAGTTGGAGCTCCCAGATAATTACATCAAGAATAAAGAGGTTGGTATGCTTAATCATTGCAATGTATTCAAAGATGAGATTTTAGAGGGAGTCATCATGCCATTTCTTAATGCTAATCTTGGCGTTGTTATACGTGAGTGTATAGAAACATTATAATAATGGGGTGCTCCCCATATAAACATACCGACTCCGATTCAATGACATGGACCAGAAGGATTGATGTGTACAGTACCCATTTCTTTGCCCGCTATAGAGAACGTGTTTTCAAGAATACTGAACTAGGACTTAATGAGGTGATATGCCGCTATTTCACAAGAAACAAAATAGCCTTACTGATTGAACTTAATGAAGATATAAAGAAAGGTTATCAGAAATATGGCGGAGCAGCTCACCATGCGATGAAGGTTGTTTCATCAGGACTTCAATTGAATGTCGTGTAAAACTGAATACTCAAAAGGAAACAGCAGAGGCACTGGGATTTGTCTATATGTACTTAAAATAAATTGCTAGAAGCTTCTAACCGATCTGGCCTATCTATGCTCTATCTGATTTATTGTCCATATTTTCACGCATCGTGGCTTCTTTAAGCTATTAAGTTGAGAAAGAGTTCCCTCCGATTTGGTTGATTCCTCAATGAATAGTGCTCTTCATAATGGAATATAAGAATATTCTATGTTTTCCATCTTGTATATATAGCTGTCATTAATAAGAATTATAACGGCAGGGGATATTAATGGATGAAGTTTTATTGCGAGAAAATGACCTTTTATAGAGTGGATTTTATTTGAATTTATAGAATTATACAAAATATCAAAATTTCTATATTTGCAATGTTTGGCATTTTGTGGATATTTAATTCTTCGATTTTTAATATCATTCATGATATTGACGTAATACATCAATTCGGATATAATCCCGACCATTATGTTGTCTGATCTCTTCAATTCAAAGATATGCAAAGTATTGTCACGTAAAGCCCAAATGTCGATTTGGCTTTTGCCTCGCGGCATTACGCAACTCTCTTTTGATATAACATTATTAAATACACCTACCGGCAGCTGTTGATCGATCGCATCATAACTTTCTTTATGCTTAATGATGTATTCTCTTTCAAGAATAGCTTCCTCTCCTTGCGCTTCTGTGTCAGCTTCATTACAGGGGAAATTTACCACCCAATTTTTTAGATTTTCTCCATAATAATCCATATTAAATAAAGAACCGTTTTCAGCCCAATCATAAGCGTTTATAAATTTCCAAACACGATATTTAAATCTTTCATAATGAAGTGTATTCGATTTGGGAGTGGTTGGATCCCAGAAAATAGAGACCTTATCTATCAGATCGGGAAGCCATGCTTTTATACAAAGAACCCATCCTTCAAAAGCTGATTCATTTGATTGCATGTTCGCACACACTCCTTTATCTGAAATGCCAACTTTAAGTATGCCATCTGACAGCTCAAAATCAATAGATTCAGGTAAATGTATATTACCGTTTTGGGTAATTTGATGGAGTTGAAAAGCTATTTCTTGATTTTTCATTATTCTTTAATTTCTGTTTTTAATTCCCTATTAATAGTCTGCAATGGTCTCTTGAATGCAGTTTCCATTTTAACCATACTCATTATTAGGAAATCCACCATTTTGTCCCAATCATCTTTTTCATATAGACTTACATTTTGTAGTTCTTGCTTTATTCTACATGCTTTTTTGTTCTCAAGCCGTTCCCACTCTAAAGCACCTGTCTGTTTTTCAATTTCATCTTTCAGTAGAAACAATTTATCGAAAACAAATTTATTTTCTTCAGTATGACCTCTTGACATATACACTTCGGTTCGGGCATAATTTTTCGCTATGGAAAAAACAAATCCGACACCGCTGACACCCGATCCTGCCGTAATCCAATAATCTTTTGATGGACTGACATTTGAGAAAAGATTGGTTCTCGTATTGAGTTTGGGCAATAACAATTTCCAAAACTCAATCCTTATTTTATGCCTAATAGCTTGCTCCTCTTGAGTACTTTGCTCCTCTTGAGCTTTTTCCGCCATTTTTATGGTGTATTCTTCCACCTCATGAACGGGAATGATTTGTTCAATGTTAAGAAAGATTTGCTGTTCAAAAGAAAATAGAGTGGCTTTAAAGCATTGAATTTTAATATTATATTTTTGTAATAGCCATAGAACGGTAGATGTTACTTCTTTCCTGTAATTACCGGATACCAAAATTATTCTTTGAGTTTTATTTAATTGGATTTCCTTAAAATCCTCTGCATCTAAAAAATCGGAAATATTACTTTCCGCATTTTCGGAAACTCCTTTTTTATCAAGATAAGATTGATAAATATCCTTTATTTGCTGCTTTGATAGGCTTGAGCAATACGAGGCATATTTTAACACCTGCCAAGTTACATCCCTTCCGCTATCATCCAGCTTGTTTTCAATGATAACTAAATCCCCCTGTTTGTCAATAGCAAGCAAATCAAGTCGTTCTCGTGTATCGTCAAATCCATCGAATTCCTTCTGAATAAATAGCAACTCATCGTCTTCTCCAAAGGCTGTGGGATTATTTTCAAGCCACTCTTGTAAATGTTCTCTTTCTCGAAATTTCAGATCTGAAAAAGTGCAGCAATTGATCTTATTGATCCTATTCTTCTCTTTGTCAAGTACAAACATTTTGTATTCATATTTTAAATCACTATGAATGTTATCATTCAGGACGAAAAATTTCACTCATAGCCCATAAGTTATTTTAGCTGTAAAGATAGGAAATATCTGCGAATCAGCCTCGATTATTTCTTAAAACCATTGTTCCTATTTGCTCTGTCAGTTAATTCGCTACACTCTGTGCAATTCTACTTTTTTTATTCTTTTGGTAGGCAAGCTGTTGAAAATCCTAAATTTGATTGTTTTGCTGTTTTTAATGGAGGAAGCAAGCGCTATTTTTTGAAATAGGGGTTGTTCTCCATATAAACACACTAGTTCCCTTTACTCGTTATAAAGAAAGAGAATTGAGAAACGTAGAACTAAGCATCGATACTCGCAAAAACTTTTCAAGGATTTGATTGAGGATATGGGGGAACGATGATAAAATCCAAAACTTAGTAAAAAACTTGCTGTTTTTAGCGTTGTTAAATATAACAATTATTATTGTCTTGCTAATCATTTACAATCCATGTAAAATAATTTGCACCGTTAATTTTTCTGTCATGTCGGATCTTTAGATACTTTTCTACCTTTTTTAATGCTAGTGTATATATGGTATATTCAAAGAAAAGATGGAAAAATACACTATATACATACTTATATTTTGATATTAGTTTTTAATGTCATACTTTTATATTAAAGTACGATATAATAAAATATAAATACTATGGAAGTAAATACAATCACTAAAGGGGTAATTAGTCTATTTCAAATATTACCGAAAAAAGACTGGAAACAGAAAGTTGATCAAGTATATCAACGGACCTTGGCTAAATGGTGTCAAAATGATGATATTAGAAAATCTGAGTATAGACATAAATACAAACATTTCGATGATTTAAAGGCATACATTAATAAAGGGGAAGTACAAAAATCAACTGAAGCATTGGTTATGCTATTAATGGAAGAGTTGAATAAAGATCCGGAAACTCATAAAATTATTGCAGAAATACGTCTTGAAGGTATTCAAGAAGGAGTTTCTGAAACTAATAAATTAAATCATCAGGTAATTGCTGATCTCGCTTCCTTGGTGGAATTAATAAGGAATGAATTTAATTCTCTTAAAAGCCCAAACGTAAAGGGCAAGTATGATCTCCCCAAAAATTATTTTCTAGAATTATATAAGGTGCCTGCTGAACTGACCTCATTTATTGAGAGGAGGGTTTATCCTCATACAACTAAACCCTCTTGGGATTATCAAGAAACGACACTTCTTTCATTGTGTCAAGGCATAGAAACAGAGAATAACCGTTTTGTAATACTAAGCTCTGGTGGTCTTGGAAAGAGTACGGAACTCCAGTATGTAGCCAATAAGTTAGCCCAAAGTGAATTATATTATCCAATTTATTATCCTTTAAAAAACTACATAATAGCTAATTCGCTTTCTACTAGTTTACCTGAATATTGGGATTATGATTTAGGAGAGAAAGTTCTAATTTTTTTTGATGGATTAGATGAAATCCCATTATCAATGCGCAGTATTGCTGTGAAGGATATACAACAAATAGCAAATAATCATCCGGAAATAACTATCGTAGTTACTTGCAGAAATAACTTTTACAATGATGACCTTGACTATTTTGAATGTTTTTTCTTAAACTCATTCACAATGGAAGATATAAGAGAATATGTTGAGTTTAAAGGAGTGGATCATGAACTTTTCTTTGCATTTTTAGAAAAAAATAAGTTAGTAGATTATTCAACGAATCCTTTTTTTCTTCAAGCAATTATCAAGTTTTATGATGCAAATAAAGATCGTGTTGATGTAACTCGTAAAGATATTATTGATTATTTAATTGAAGCTAGTTATAAGACAGATAATAAGCTTTCACTTGATACTGATTTTTATAAAGGGAAAGAAATGCTTACTAAACTTGCGTGGGTGATGCAATTATCTGAAGTAAATACTATATCTGAAGGGGATGTAATCAGGTACATAGCAAATAATCAACAAGGAATAGATATTTTGAGAAGTTTTTCTGTAGTTAAAATAGATAGTAAAAATAACTTTTATTTTGAACATAATTCAATAAAGGAACTATTAGTGGCCAGATTGTTGGTATCTGAAACTTTTGATGATATTCATACTTTTATATGTTATAAAGGAACCGAGATAATAAAACCGTCTTGGTATAATACCTCAATCATGCTTCTTAGTTTCATGGAAACAGATAAGCCTGTATTTCAGAAATTGACTAGAATGTTATTGAGTAATAATCCGAAAATATTGCTAAAATCTGAACGATTCAAATTGCCAAATGATATGAGATATGAACTTGTCCATAAATTATGGGATGAATGGAAAGAAAAATTTGTGTATATGGATTCATCCGAAATTGAAGATCTAGCATCATTTGGTTCTGATGTTGAATTTATAAATTTTTGCCTTCAGGAAGCTATGGATAAAAATAATTCAAATATAATAAGAGCCAATGCCTGCTTATTATTAGCTAAATTTGAATATAGAGGCAACTATGCAGATACAAATACTGTTATCCAATCGCTTGAAGGAATACTTGCTGATAAGACCGAGGATATTGCTACTAGACAATCTGTGTTAATGGCTTTTTCGAATAATTTTCTGAAAACGCAAATTAATTTTGAGCAAATTTATACAATTTTGAAAGAGGATGCTATTCTGTTGAAGGACTTTATTTGTATAATTCCTCATAGTAAGGTAGAGGACTTTATTTCTATTATTATTGATAACATAGAATTATTTGGAAGCCGGCAAGAAGGAGGAACTAATTATATGGCTAATTATTATGTTCCATTTGATTTATTAAGATGTGTAACTTCTGAAAATGGACTATTAACTCTTGTTGGTTTTCTTGCAAATAACTGTTCTCATTTAAGTTATGAATCACAAGATACATATGATGAATTAGTTCTTCAAGCATTGAAAAATGCGGAACCTTATCTAAATTCATCTTCTAACTTATTGGATGCGATTCTTAATCTAGCTTTTGAGGAGTCCAAAATGTCTTTGGGGTTAGATAAAAAGTATGTTGCCTTTTTTAGTAAGGGTATGGTAAATGACTTGGTCTTTACTAAACTTTGTAATACATTAAATGCTTCAGAAGACAGAGTTAATCATTATTATGCTGTTGGGACATTAGTGAATAAACAGAATTTTGATGCGTTTATTGATGAGTTGACTATCGATAGCCTTAAAATATTGTCTGATAGTATATATGATCACGATATAAAATGGCAGTTTAAAGACCAAATAACTATTCGTAAAGGAATCGAATTTGATCAATCGATGAGGTATAATCAAGCTAATTGGGTTGAGGAAGAAAAGCGCAACTTTGATATACTTTTTAATATAGATGAGTTTCGAGATTATTTGTTTAGTTTGATTGAGGGTAAAGAACAAATGACTTGGTCACAATTTTTGGAAATGCAAAGAAGTACTAGGCAGATAACTAACAGTATATTTGTTCATTTCGTAGGGAAGTTTGTTTTTCGTGATCTTAAAACCAGAGAACAAAAGATTGATATTTCTAGTTTAAGATCCTATCTGAATGATGAGTTGGCTTATAATAATATTGCAATGGTAATTGTATATAATGAAATAAGTAAAAATAGCAATATTGTTTTGTCCGAGGCACAAATGCAACAAATACACAAGTGGGTTGATAATACCTTATTGAATATATCAGAGCCTCTGGATATATTGAGAATTTCTTTAAAGTTAACCATACGTTTTGATTTTAATATTGACAGAGAAGCCGCTCTAAAACTATTAATTTATTATGGTTCATCCTGGCTTACAAATGATGAATGGGCTGAATTTATGCAGAAAGCTATAATGGTTTGCTCTTTAGACGCTGTAAAAACAAAGATAAGGGCAAACTTTAAATCTAAATTGATCTACGATTTTTTTGTTTATAAGTCATATGTCAATTATATCGAAGAGCATAAATTATATGAGTGTTATTCCACAGCTTTTGATGATTTACAAGATGCCTCAAGATTCGGAGATAATAAAGCTATAGTTCAGGATTTACTTATTAAACTACTATGCAATGACAGACAATATGCATTAAAAGTATGGAAAGTACGTTCAGAAGATTCATTATTACAACTTAAAATTGATATATCAGAAACGATTCTTAATACTAAGAAATTTACATTAGATGAAAGCTTTGCGGGCGAAATTTTAACAGAACTAATAGGGGTATATAAATCGGAAGAACTATCTGGTTTCAATAAGCAGCGGATCATATTATTGATGAATGCTTATGGAAGAATAGAAGGAGTTGATTGGTTAATTGAAACACTAAAGAATAACGAGTATCATGCATATTCTAATTTGAATTTTGATCTTAATTATTCGGATATAAAAATATTAGATAAATACTTGATGATAATGCATGAAATAGTTCAAGGCTACTGGTATACTGACTGGTATAAAAGTAAGCTATTAGAGGCTGTAATGAGTGGGATTAAGAATTTGGCTATTGTAAGTGAAGAAAATAGAAAAAAAATTGAAAGCGATTTAACTAAGTTTATATCAGAATATGAGGATAAGGGGAAAGTTTATTTCCTTTACAAATTAATAGATGATTGCAACAATCTATTTAGAGAAAAATTGAATACTCCATTTTCAATATACGAAGCGATGGTGCTGTGGCCTCTTAGAAAAGCTTGATAGAACATTATTGATGAAGTTTATTGTGATGGATAATCAGGCAGCTTTTGATGAATCCCCTTACCCTGCTTGTGTGGATCAGAACAGTTGCAAGAAAGTGTGCGACATGATGAACTGGGTATTGGAAGGTAAATAGGGTGGTAGTGATTTTTCCGAGAGTAATAAAATAGTGAATTGTCTAATTGATGGAGTAACACGAAAGAATGCAGGTATCCGGAGGATGTAATTTAAACTGTGTTAGCAAAGTTAATATTTTATTCCTTGCTGACACAGTTTAAATTACATCCTCGAAGCTTCGGCAGGAACATCTTTCTCCCTGCTACACGACGCAACTCTCTGATGTGCTTAAAAATGATTGCTAGAAGCTTCTAATCGGTCTGGCCCATCTATGCTCTATTTGATTTATTGCCCATATTTTCACGCATCGTGGCTTCTTTACAAGCCATCAAGTCAAGAAAGAGTTCCCTGTTTTCAGGTATACCTATCCATTTGTGAAACTCTTCTGTCTCCCTTAATTGTGGTTCTTGTATGGCACGTAGTGCATATACCAAATTTTGGTCTGAATCTTCCATCATTGTAGTCAACTGTTTATCTATATGTAATATATTGTATTGTTCAGTTTATCTGGTGATGGTATCACCCGTCACCGGGGGCCATTCAGGATAATTCACGTCAAATTCAAAATCGAAACTTGTACCAATAGTACTATCCTGATACAGCAAGCTTGCAAAATCAGGTAAAAACTCTCTGACAAACATTTCACTAGCTACATAGCTGTAATTGGATTTTAACCCAATCCTTACAACGCCATAGAGTTCTGCTGCATAGTATTCGGCTTGAATTGGTTGGTGGTGAATATTTGAATAAGCAGCAGCTACAGTCTCTAGATGTCCCATAGCTGTAGAATGGGGAATATCACGAATCTCGTTGGATATTTTTGGAGATGGATACCATGAAATGTTGACTATAAAGCCCCACGACGCTTGATTAGCTCTAGTAGATGAATTACTAATATTGGGATTTTGCTTTTCCAGATTTGAAGAGAATTGATCTAATGCTGATAATTCAGTTGTTTGGGTAATGTATTCTTCATCATTTTGCTGACAAGCTGTTGCAAGAAGAATGTAGCTGAAGATAATTAATAGTTTGTTCATAAGGTACTAAATTTTGATGATGAGTTTAATGAATTTGTTTAGTTCTCTTGAAAGTCAAAAAAAATACTTTACCTCCTTTCTGTTTAAATTAGATATTTGTTTAAGAAGAAATAGAAAAATGTTTATTAAAACAATATAAAGCAACTCTCTGATGGCTGAACATATTGCCGTAACTTTCTTTCTTTTCTTCGTTTCATTTTCGTTTTTTTTATTTGGTTAACCTTATCCTTCTGGTTAGTTAAAAAAATAGAGTTTGTTTCTGCTAAAATAGATTGGAAGTAATCAAGTTTCCAATAGATTTTACAACCGAAAGAACTTTATTTTGTTTCTTAATCTCAAATTATAACATGATGCAAAATGAGTGTCCATATTCAATAGATGTTTCACTTTGTTGAAAGCTTATTAATGAGATAAGAATTACCATAACCAATAGGGGCTTATGACACCCCTATTAGCTATTATTCCTATAATTTGGATTCAACAGTTATTATCACTTTTTTTGCATAATAATCGCTGGTTTTATTCATGAAACTTTGTATAATATTATCTTCATTAACCGTATTCCAGAATTTGTCTTTATCAACTTCCTTGCCGTTAAAATCAAGCACAACCTGTATGCTATAATATTTATTACCCTTTCTCATTTTTTCAAAGTCTCTGGAATATAGGTATAATGATCTTAAATAAGACTTTCCTTCACTATCCACCCAAGGGCTTGTACTATATTCATTTACATCATTAGCTACTATGTTGTAGTTTTTCATTATCGAATAAATTTCGCTAACTTTGACTGTTAGATCATTGTTTACAAAAAGATTATTTAGTTCTCTTTTTAGTTTCCAAACGCAAAGAGTATTCCACTCTATATCATCCGGTTCTTCACCCTTAACCATTTCTTCAAAGACGTAATCATTACAAATAAGCCCTGCAATGACATCGTACACATCATAGGGTGGTTCTTCAGCTATAACTAAATCAAGGATATCATTGATATAAAAAGGGTACTTATTCACTGTAAGTTTTAGTCTATAATAAGAATCCCCAATACGGATTTCTGACAAGTTAGGATAGAGATAGGCATATTTAATCATTGGATTACCCGTTAATTGGGTGTTTTCGTTATCTAAAGCTACATCTGCCTTATACACTTCTAGTCCATATTGTTCAAGCATGGAGTACAAAAAAGCGACATTATAATCTTGCTTCTTGTAAGTATGCTCAAAGTCTCTGATATTCTGAATATCCCATGCGTTGTCACTATATGCTTCAGAGTTAGCTAGCATATTATTTGAAAGAGCTAATAAACAAACAATCGGTATATAATTAAACATTTTCATATTATTTACACTTAATAGGTTCATATTTACCTTTGTTATTTGGTTTTAGTCTATTGCCAAAGGTAGTATAATTTTTTGGTTTGATAGTATCATTTTCTATTTCTACTTCAACTTTTAAGAATGATATGCTACCGCTTGCATATTTTTCTGCAATAAGTTGTAAATGATTTATTAAATAGTTAGTTGTCCCATATTTCTTTTTAGAATATGATTGCTTTATTAATCTTGAGCATTCACTACCATTTTTGAAATCATTAGTTACTGAATCGACATCATTGGTTAGTCTATCACATAAATTCTTTAAATTAGTCTTATCATTTATAGTAATGGTATATAAAGCAGCACTCTTTGGACAATAAATAATTTCTGATTTATAGTTTTCATAATATGGATCCATACAAGTTTGTATAAAGTTCAATAAATCTTTAGGTGATGGCGGTGTTTCATTAGGATGATTATGCATACAAGCGATTGTAGTGGAATTTGGAGACCTTCCAGCGGAGTTGGGTCCCCCATGAGCGGGGTGGGCCAAACCAATACCATTTGGTAAATTTTCAAGATTTATGCTATGTTCATTTGTAGGGTTTTCGCTTATAAAATTAGAGAACTGCCTCCAATCGAGTAGTTCAGTTTGAGAATAGTTTCCTTTTTCTGCCTCTTGTAAGTATGTCACCAAACTGCCTGCAAGTAATTTAGTATTCACTGAATTCATAGATTCGCACTCTTTTTCCGTCGCAGCAGCTGATTGATTATTGTTATTATCATTGCCGGGTGAACCTCCTGTATTACTTTCACCCGCAGTATTACCGCCTTCACTTTCACCGGCACCAAGATCATCCACGAAATATGTATATTGAAACTTGGGATTAACGCCTAGGTTAGTTATTCGAGTCATAAGCTCGTATATAAACTCTCTGACAAACCAATCGGAACCAACAAGCGTACTGTCTGATGATAAATCAATTAATATATTACCATAGGAAGCTGCATTGAAACGTACCACTTCAATTCTACAACCGTGTTGTTCGGACTTTTCTCTCGCGAAACTTCTTACAATACTTTGTATTGTTTCTTGTGAAACTCCATAAATAATGCCTGAATTATTTGGTCGGTTTGTGAAATTTGCTTCAAGTATTATACTTAGTAATACTCCGCCCGGCACATACATCCTAGTGGATGAAGGTTTTATTAAATTACTTATACTTGCCTCCAGCTTTTGAGGATTCCTTAATAGATACATATATTTGAGAAGACCTTCATCTGGTGTTAATCCTTTATCCTTGAGATTATAAAAATAATCCGAGTATATGAATCCCTCATTCATTTTTATTTCGTTATTCATAACATCAGAATCAACGAATCTAGGATTTTTTAGAATATTATTAAACTCAATAGTATTATCTTCATTGACACCAAAATATTCAACTGGATAATAGACCGCACCCATAACCTTTTTGCTTTCTTTTACACCATAAGGGATAATGTAACATAGTCCGTAAGTTGTACTTTGACTCATCTCGATCGCATCAAAAAAAACATCATAAGGATCTATGCCTTTTTGTAATCTTTCTTTAGAGAAATTATCATTATCCAATGCCTGAATAAACATCGAAGCGGCTTCATTATTAATGTCTGTATCGTAGTCGATCGAACTCCGTACATATTCATTATTACAAGAAGTAATAAAGCATAAGATAGAAAATAGGATGATAAATATTTGGGGACTGTAATTAGCTATTCCCCAATGGACGTATTGCTGTAAAAATCTTCCTTTCATGCGTTTCATTTTCATTATTATTTTGGTTAACTTTATCTTTAGTGCTAATGCAAAAAAATATTGTTTAAGATAGATTTGTACTGTATGGTTTATCAGGTGATGGTATCACCTGTCACCGGAGGCCATTCAGGATAATCCACGTCAAATTCAAAATCGAAACTTAGACCAACACTGGGAGCCTGAATCATCAAGCTTGCGAAATCACGTAAAAGCACTTTGATAAACATTTCACTAGCTACATAGCCGTTTAAGGTTTGTAACCCGATCTTTGCATATCCGGATTCTGTTCCATAGTATACGATTCGAACTGGTTGGAAGAGAGTAGATGGATAAGAATTGGCCAAAGATTCTAGATAATTCAAAGCTGTTTGATGGGGAACACCAAGAAAAACTTTGAGTGTTCGTTCACTAAACGTTAAATTTATATCCCATAATATGTTGACAATAAAGCCCCCCAGCGCTTGATTAGCTCTAGTAGATAAATTACTAATATTGGGATTTTGCTTTTCCAGATTTGAAGAGAATTGATCTAATGCTGATAATTCAGTTGTTTGGGTAATGTATTCTTCATCATTTTGCTGACAAGCTGTTGCAAGAAGAATGTAGCTGAAGATAATTAATAGTTTGTTCATAAGGTACTAAATTTTGATGATGAGTTTAATGAATTTGTTTAGTTCTCTTGAAAGTCAAAAAAAATACTTTACCTCCTTTCTGTTTAAATTAGATATTTGTTTAAGAAGAAATAGAAAAATGTTTATTAAAACAATATAAAGCAACTCTCTGATGGCTGAACATATTGCCGTAACTTTCTTTCTTTTCTTCGTTTCATTTTCGTTTTTTTATTTGGTTAACCTTATATTTCGAGTCAATAAAAAATAGAATCTGGAAAATCAATAAATAATGTATTCATATCTGCTCAATCAAGCAATTGATAAATCTAAAACAGGCAGATTTAACAGAAATTGGGTGACAATATACAACAAATATTGAATCTATAAGTATTTAAATGACTGACTGGGTATTTACGTGCCAATCTCTGGTAAATTGGTATTATAATGTCACATTTGTTGGTGGAATTGTACTCAATAATTTGTCAAATGTGTCTTTCAATGAGTCTTCTAATAATACTTTCGGAAAAAGTGTTTCTTCACTCTTTAGATTCCAGACTAAATTGGTGAATGAATGTTTTCCGGAAGTATGGTTAATAGTTACTATTTATTCTTTTTTCCTCCAACTGGATAATACTTTATTGATTTAATACCAAATATACTTACCTTGTCATATATTGATTGTTTTTTTGTTTTAGAGGACAATCTTTTTTTTGTTTTAGTTTGGGATTGCAATTTATATCTTAATTTCTCTTCTTCAGATAGACTTGGTAATTCTCCAAACCAATAATCCATTAGTTTATCAGCGAGAGATGGTGGTATTTGGTCACTCATTTTTAACTTTACAGTTTCACTATCATATACTTTATTTATCCAAGCTATTGATCTATTAAGCGTTTTACATAGATCTGAAATGTATTTACATCTGTCAAAGATCATAATAAGTTCAGCTTTATATTGCGGATGAAAGGAACGTGGGGGGATGGCTGTTTTCATATTTGATTTAAATTAAATGTTTTGTTGAATACGCTATATGTTCTTCAAATATATAAATTATTTTGATAATACAGATTTAATTTTCTTTTTTTTGTTATTAAATTGTCCGCATATGAGATTAGAATGATTTCCTTATTTGCATTGTATATGAAAGAGCCAACATCCTTCACATTATATTTGTGTTCAAGTAAGTATATAATTTTAAAGCCAAACTGCCGAATAGTATTAAGCCAAACTGCCGAATAATATTAAGCCAAACTACCGAATAGTGAATAAAAAATCTTATCTTTGCAGAAAAATAAATAAGAATCTCTGTAAATTGAGAAAGAATGCTGAATAAATATAGAAGACGAATAGCGGACCGCCTGTTGAAAAGGAAATTGGCCGGAAAAGGTGCAGTTTTATTAGAAGGGGCTAAGTGGTGCGGAAAAACAACTACTGCAGAACAAATAGCGCAAAGTGTATTATATATGTCTGAATCTGGAAAGACAGAGCAAAATAAACAGCTGGCGACAATGAATCCTAGATTGTTGTTAAGAGGCGACAAGCCTAGACTGATAGATGAATGGCAGGTTGCTCCTCAATTGTGGGATAGTATTCGCTTTGAAGCTGACCATAGCAGTGGATTAGGACTGTTCATTTTGACTGGCTCATGTGTACCTGCAGATTTGAGTTCGGTAATACACAGTGGTACTGGGAGGTTTGGATGGTTGAGAATGCGCCCGATGTCTTTGTGGGAATCTGGTGATTCTACAGGTGAGGTATCACTAAAGGAAATTTTCGATGGTAAAGAACAAATAGAAGGTTTGTCAGGTTTGGACTTGGAGAGAGTGGCCTTTGTTTCATGTCGTGGAGGATGGCCTTTGGCTGTGGATATGGATGACGAGATAGCTTTAGACCAAGCTTTCGATTATCTTAATGCAGTTGAACAACGAGATATTCAGCAAGCTGATGGGGTAGATCGTGACCCTTCAAGAGTACATCGTCTGTTGCGTTCATATGCACGTCATCAGGGTGCCCAGGCAAATTATTCGACAATACGTGCAGATCTTGTTGCCAATGAAGGAGATTCTCTTGATGAAGATACTATAGCATCGTACATTAAAGCACTAAAAAGTATCTTTGTAGTAGAAGATGTAGAAGCATGGAATCCTAACTTGCGTTCAAAGACAGCTATCCGCACATCAGATACACGATATTTCACAGACCCCTCTATTGCAGCAGCAGCACTCGGTTTGGGGCCTGCAGACCTCATATCAGATTTGAATACTTTCGGACTGATATTTGAAACTCTCTGTATGCGTGATCTCCGTGTGTTTGCAGAAGCACTAAACGGCAATGTCTATCATTATCGGGATAAAAATGGGTTGGAATGCGACGCTGTGGTTCATTTGCGTGATGGACGCTATGGATTGATAGAAATAAAACTTGGTGGTGACAAACTCATCAGTGAGGGTGTACAAACATTAACATCTTTGGCTGAGAAGATAGATACCTCAAAAATGAAAAAACCGTCATTTTTAATGGTACTGACAGCAAACGGCCCATATGCCTATCGTCGGGAAGATGGGGTTTATGTAGTGCCTGTCGGGTGCCTTAAAGATTGATTTATTACATAATTATTTTAAAACTGTAGAGTTATGTTTACCTTAACTAACATCCGATTTTATGAAGGGTGTAAATACATGAAGAACCTTCATTTAGAAACAGACTATCCTATTGAGCATAAGTTGGATAAGGATTTCTTTGCCCCGAATATATGTATTTCAGCAATAGTAGGTCAGAATGGTGCCGGTAAATCTTCTTTGTTGGATATGATTTTCCGTGTAGTAAATAATCTAAGTTACTGCCTTTTCAGCAGAATTGAAAGAGATGCTTCCGCACCTTTAAGTTATATCACGGGGTTATATGTCGATTTAACATATGAAGCTAATGGCAAGACTGGGATGGTTCGCGTTCGAGATGGCGTTCTTGGCTTCGTATTTGGAAAATTGAAATGTAAGTTTATAGTTTATAAACCAGAACAAGCAATACAAATAGGCGAAGAGTTGCAGGAATATGTGGACTATGCCAGTGTAAACTTCAAACAACAGAAAGAAATAGCCAAAGCATTCTTTTATACGATAGCTACTAATTATTCCATGCAATCTTTTATTGCACAAGATTATTCCGAGGAAAAAACTATTTATATGGCAAATGGTAATAATGGAGAAATACTCCCAGCTTCTTGGCCATGGCTGAATAGTCTTTTTCACAAGAATGACGGTTATTTAAGTCCAATCGTTTTGAATCCCTATCGTGATAACGGCTGGATCGACATGAGCAATGAAGAGCATCTTACGACATCGAGATTGGCTGCCCTTTTGATAGAGGAAGATCCTATACACCCTTTGCTTGATGGTTACATTTTTGATAATATGTATTTTCATTGGAGACCTCGCAAATTGCAGGAAAAGTTCGTGTCAATTAAAGATCAAAGAAAGTTGTATCCGAGTAAGGAAGAAGTGGAGGAGCATAAACGGAGTTATACTAATGAAAAGGATTTGTGGAATTATGAAGAGGATAAGGATTTGGAGGATTTCCGGAAATTGGCTTTGGAAAAGTATTCATTTGCACATATTATTTTAAAGGCACTAGGATGTAGTGTGAGCCGTACAATGGATCATCTACAAATTTATGTAAGAATGTATGTGGTATACAAAGTTTTAAGTGTTGCCGAAAAATATCCAAGCTATACTCATTTCAAAAAAAACTTTGGAGATATAAATTATACTTTCTGCACTATTCCCATTGAAAACAAGAAAATAACAGTATTACAACTTAGGGAGTTGGCCAAAGCTGTGAAACACGATCCTTCCCATATTGGACTGAAATTAAGACAAGCACTGAATTTTATCAAGAAAGGTAAAGATTTGAAGGGCGGTGAATTAGCGGATAAAATTTCTTATAAACAATATGCGGAGTTATTGGGTATTGAGCCCAAAGGTATGACTGTTAAGAATCGTATGGAATGGTTACCCCCTGGAATTTTTAGATCAGAAATAAGTTTAAAAAATGCAAAAACAGGAAAGCCTGTTCCCTTGAATCATCTAAGTAGTGGTGAACGACAATTTATCTATCTCACCAGTACTTTACTATATCATGCAATGAATTTGAGTACAATTCCTAAGAATGGTACGAGAGTCCGTTACAATAGATTGAATTTTATTCTTGATGAGGTTGAGATCTGTTTCCATCCGGAATATCAAAGATGTTTCGTGAAAAAAATGATAGACTTGTTTGTCAGAGTCGGTCTGAACAAAAGTTTTGATATAAATATCCTGATTACCACACATTCACCGTTCATATTGAGCGATATTCCTGTGGATAATATTTTATGCTTGAATAAAGGTTCGGTTAACAAGGATGCGTTGGAGCAAACATTTTGTTCTAATGTCTATGATTTGTTGAATAACCAATTTTTTATGACGCAATTTGTAGGCGATATGGCTGCTGAAAAACTGAATGACATAGTTAAAGAACTTGATTTATTATCGGAAAAATATGAAAATAGAGCTAAGCCTATTGATAAAAACACGATTCTACGTTTGCAGAAAAGTATCAATATGATAGGCGACAGATTTATAAAGATGAAACTTCTGGAGAAACTGGAATATCTGAAAAGAAAGGACAGTCTGGAAGTTGAGTATGAAATGCTAAAAAAGCAGATGCAGGTTGTAGAAGAAAAAATTAAAAAGAGACGATGATACCAATAGAATACGATGACTTGAAACTGAAAAAGTATAACGACTTTATAGATACTTTTCTAGTCTATATGGATAAATATCTCAACAATGGATATGTAGGTAGGCGTAACCGTTGGAAGGTTTCAGATGCAAAGGAGTTCTATGATGAATTGAGTTCTGAACAAAAAACGAGATTTAATGATTCTGCTGATCGAGAATCCTGGTATAGTTTAGGAAGTAATGATACTTTTCTGGCTGCCGACCTTCCCATGGATATTGATACTATCAATTTTTTTACTGAAGCTAAACGAGAATTGAAAACATGGGTTAATTTACGTCCTGATGGTATAAAAACATTATCAGATCGTATTGTGGCTGATTATGCAGGCTTCAATGACCATGATACCACTTTATATCGCATAACTTATAAAATGTTTGTTGATAAAGGATATAAAGATATGCTTCCCAAGGACAATCTAATTGAAGCTGCTGGTGCGGATGTCTGTCCTTATTGCAATCGGGTGTTCATTAAGAATATAGATGGTAATGATAAAAAGCAAGTTAAGGGGCAACTGGATCATTTTTATGATAAAGCACAATATCCTTATCTTGCCATATTAAAATACAATCTAATTCCTAGTTGCCCGTTTTGTAATGGACCTACAGGAAAACACTCAATAGACGCGGAAAAAGAAGGTTTGATTAGTCCATTTATGCTAAAAGATGTAGAAGCCATGAAGTTTCATGTGGATATAAAAGGCAGTGGTTTTGTAGATATGAATACATGTGCCGATGCTATATCTGTAAAGGTTACTTATAATAAGAATGAAATGGAAAATAATGCTAGAATTTTCCATTTAGAGGAACTGTATAACTCACATACTGATTATGCAGCTGAAATGTATTTTAGGAACCAGATGATACATTCAGAGGCTTATAGAAAATTTGTTTCGGACTTTAATCTTGATATTTCTTCTGAAGATTGGCATCGTATGATATTTGGCTTTTCTGATAAAGTGGAAGACATTTGTAAGAGACCCATTTCCAAGTTCTGTAAGGACATCTTGGAGGAATTTGAAAAATATACGTAATCTTCTGAAGAAGCGTATGCTTTTCGAGTATTTTTGATGCCGGATATGGGGAGTAATTGATCCCCCCCTTTTTTTGTATTAAACATAAGATAGATTATATGCATACGCTCCATAATAGTATGAGATAAGTATATGGTTCTTATTTATTCCTAGAATGTCCTACTTATATATAGGTAAAGCTATTGGGAAGTCTGTATTATTGTACACCATAATAGGATTTTGAGAATACTTATTTTTGTTACTTAATTCTTTATGAATTTCCGGAAATAAGTCACTGATAAAGGTAACTTTATTAGATTCAACTCCCATCTTAAGCGATTTATGTAGTAGCGAGTATAAAAATTGAAAACCGTATGCACTTTCATTTTCACTACATGAAAAACATATCGTCATGCCATCAGCAATTGTGGTAAAAGCATTATTGTATATGGATTTTGCTTCCGCTCTTGTTATTGGCCGACGGAATTTACCGCCATCTATAAAAGATGGAATAATTTTAGAGAGACTCTCTACTCTGCATCCTGAAATGGGTACTCTACAACTATCTACTAAAACTAATGTCTTTGGGGCCTTATAGTTAAATTGACCTGGATAAAATATTTCATCTTCACTAAATTGAAACAGTTGTTTTCCATCTTGAATTGCACCATGTCCCATAAAAACAAAGATTGCAATATCTACTGTTAGATTGTCTATTTCATCATTAAGTTTATTCAATGTATGTGTAGTGTTTGTTATTTGAATTATCTCGTTATTATCAAAAGCACCGCCTGTTATGCTTGCAAAATAGCGAGCAACCGACATACGAGTAGCACTGAATATATTATATTCTTGATCATCCTTGGAATAACCTTGGATAATAATAACTCTTCTTTCCTTCTTTTTAATGATAGCTTGACTCATTGACATGGATTTAAAACGTTTGCAAAAATACTGAAAGTCAGTGATAATGCCAAAAACACACATAAATATGAAAGTTCTTTTGTGGAATAATGTAAGATTTGCTTTTATCCCGGTAGAAACTTTTAGTGGTGTTCCCTCCTACCCTGAAGAAGAATGTGCCCGGATCTGCGGAGAATTGAACAAGATTATAAAGCTATGTTCTTTTAGGCCTAAAGCTGGTGATGTATATTATCATCCAGTAACATTTGACCGGGGGAAGTTTATCGTGATGGATAACCAGGCGGCTTTTGATGATTGCCCCTACCCTGCTTGTGCGGATCACGATAGTTGCCAGAAAGTATGTGACTTGATGAACCGGGTATTGGATGGAAAGTAATATTTTTCCGAGAGTAATAAAGCTATAAATTAATTTAAGATCACAATTTGTGATATCCAATCAATGCTATTATCATAATGGATGGACAATTAATAGTAATACAAAGTAAGATCTACGAGATCCGTGGTCAGAAAGTGATGTTTGACTTTGATCTGGCCGAAATGGGACGGAAACTAAACGTTTGAAGGAGTCTGTAAAACGAAATATTAAACGTTTCCCTTCTGACTTCATGTTTGAACTCACTAAAGAAGAGTTTGAGAGTTTGAGGTCGCAAATTGCGACCCCAAACAAAAGAGGTGGTACAAGGTATATGCCTTATGCCTTTACGGAAGCTGGAGTAGCAATGCTTTCATCGGTTCTGAATAGTGATGTCGCAATTGAGATTAATATCAATATAATGCGTGCATTTATAGCGGTTCGTCAGATGTTAGCAAATCCAGCTGTAGATCGGGTTGGCCAGCTGGAGAACTTGATGAAGGAACTGAAGAACTATATTGAGGAAGTATTTGCTGATTATAACGATATAAACGATGATACCTGGAAGCAGCTGGAGCTAATCAACCAAACACTGGCCGAGTTACAAGTACAGAAGAATCAAGCAGAGAAGCCACGAAATACCATTGGATTCAAAAATAAATAAAGCTATGGATATACAGAAAGCAATAAAAGTAATTGATATTGTAACAACCGCCATCACTGATGGGAGAATCAATACAGCTTTTGTCGAAGCTGCATTACTTGGAAAACTTAATATTAATACATGCAAGCAGATTCTTAATAAATGGGAAAATGCAAAAAGTGATTACTTTGGTTTTTATCTATCTGAAAAGGACGACGTTAGAAGGTGGACGCTTGAAGCTCTAGGGATAGAAGTTGAGCCGGACAAGTTCCCAGATGATAATAGCCGATTCATGGCCCAGTTTTTAGGTAATATGAAACGTTCAAATATATATCCTTTTGAAACAGAAATTGTAAATGTATTCTTCTTGTTCGGATATAGCCATAGCCTACAGGAATTGAAGAGAGTAAGTCCTTCAGCCTGGTTGACGGTGCAGGAAAAGGGTATAGATCTATATGGAAATTATAAAAACTGGTCGTTATTTTGGAGTAAAGCTAAAAATTCGGATAAAGAATCACTTTTAAAATATATTGTGCTTGAGAAAGTTTCCATATACAAGATGATAGGCTACTTCACGGGAAATATGAGTAGTACTAAAACAAACATTGGCCGAGCTTCAGGCACAGAAGAAGCAGGCAGATAAGCCACGTAATCCTATCGGATTCAGACGGAGAAATGAATAAAGTGCTATTAAACATAAAAAATAAAGTCAATATAATATTGACATGTTGTTTTTTTTACTTATCTTTGTACCACAAAGAAATATCATATGACTGAAGAGGAAATCAAGAGTATATTTAGAGAGCTTCTAGCTAAACGTAATTGGTATTCTGGAACATCGTTAAATCGAGCCCAGGCATGGGAGATGAAAAGACGGTTTAATATTGATGAATTATCTACCGGTCGGATACTGGAAGTTCTTATGGAATGTGGATATGATGTCGAAGTAAAGAAAGGAAAAATAAAATGAGACAAAGAATTATTTTGCGGTTAGCAATAGTAATAAAAATATAAACCATAAATTTACACACTTATGAGACAAGCATTGGATACAAAGTTAACTATAATTCAAAGTAAGATCTACGAGATCCGTGGTCAGAAAGTGATGTTGGACTTTGATCTGGCAGAAATGTATGGGACGGAGACAGGACAACTTAAACGTGCAGTGAGGCGTAATATAGAAAGATTTGAAGGCGAAGATTTTATGTTTGAGTTGACTAAAGAAGAGCTTTCAAGATGCCAAATTGGCATCTTGAACAAAGGTCGAGGTAGTAACATCAAATATATGCCTTTTGCTTTTACGGAATTGGGAGTGGCTATGCTTAGTAGCGTTCTTAATTCTAAAACGGCAATCGAAATCAATCGAAATATCATGCGTGCTTTTGTTGAAATACGCCAAGTATTAACCAATCCACCGGCTGATCCAGTACATGAACTTCAGAATGAGATGAAGGAACTGAAGGAATATATTGAGGAAGTCTTCGCCGACTATAATGATATCAATGAAGATACGCGGATGCAACTGGAGCTGATCAACCAAACGCTGGCGGAACTGCAAGCGCAGAAGAAATTGTCAGATAAGCCACGAAATCCAATTGGATTCAGAAAATAATGTGATATAAGGTGCATATTTGTACCTCAAGCCACAGAAACGAAACAAATTATTAATTAAATAGATTGTATAATGAAAATGAGAATTGAAAAAATGTTAGTGATGTCTCTATTGAGTCTCGCTATGTTCTCTTGTTCGAAAGATGATGGAGTTATTGACCTACCTGTTACCCCTCCTACTCCTGATCCGGAACAACCGGTTGATCCCCCAGCAGAAGACGTATTATTCGGTATTAATCCTGTCATTGCAGGTATTGTGCCTGTAACCAGGGGGATCATAACCAACTTCACGGATAACGACCGGATAGGTCTGTTCCTGACAGATGGTGAATTAGGTCTGAATTATCAGGAGAATGCTGAAGCGGCCAATGTACCAGCCATGTACCAGCAGGGATCCTGGAAGGTAGAGAAAGACCTAGTACTTTCGGAAGAAGGCACGGCCTTTGCTTACTATCCCTATAATAGTAAAGTTACTGATGGTACAGTTGTACCTTTGGAGATTGAATCACAGACAGACTATCTCTATGCTACTCCCGCAGTTGTTGATGAGAAGAATCCCATCGCCCAGATTGGCATGAAACATGCTTTATCTTTGATCTCTGTCCGTATCCGGAAGAATGACTACCAGCATGCAGGAAAGCTCACTAAAGTTGAAGTGCTCGATGTCCAGCAAAATGGTACCATGAATATTGCCACCGGTGCGGTCACAAAGACAGGTCCTACAGCAATCTACTCTGTCAATCGTGATCTAGTTTTGGATGATAATGATTTGGCCAAGACACAGATGATAATGCTTCCTACTGTCATTGCTGAAGCTGGTAATATCCGCTTCCAGATAACTGTTGATGATAAGTACTACATTTGGGAAGTTCCGAAGTCTCATATTTGGGAAGCCGGTATGGAATATACGTACACGCTTAATTTGAGTAAAACTGCTGAAGAGCTTCCAGATCTGGAACTCGATGTCGATTACTGGACCCAATACGGTAAGGATGATAATATCCAGATAGAAGACCATACGCAGCCCGGTTCTGCATACTATAGAGTTGTTGATGTTGAAATGGGTAGCACACCTTATGGCCGTACCGTTGTCCAAGGTGAATCATTCATTTTCACTGGTGTGGTAAATGACCGTAAAAACGGTTTTAAGGGTAAAGTCAAATATAGCTTATGGCAAGGTGACAAGATGGTTGAGCAATTCCCATCCTATTATTTTGAATCATATTACTATAATACTTTGGATATCCCATGCTTTATTACCTGTGCACCTGGTACGTATAGGCTGAAGATGCTCTTAAAAGAAGAAGGCTCTAATATTTGGATTTTACCTTCTGATCGTTATTCTGAAGAGCGTGACTGGATGTTCACTGTTCAAGCAGACAATGGAACCCCGTCTATAAAATTTATGAATCCGGAAGGATATAGGGTGATTAAAAATGAAATATTGAAATTTAAACTTAATCAGCCTTTTAATATGGAATTTACCTTGACTAACCGTGCCTCGGTTGCATTAAAAGGTGAAATCAAGGCTGTATGGCATAGAACTTTTACAGGAGAGTTTGAGAATATTTCTGGTAATGATGGGAATATATGGGAAGATGAGATTGGGCGGATATCTATAGATTTACCATCTACAACAGATGAATACAAAGGTAAAGTGCCTTGTACAATATCAACCTATAGAGCTGACGTTAAGAAGTGGGTTCCTTCTGTTTCATTCTACTACAAAGCTGAAGGCTCAAATACTTGGTTTTTGATGCGTAGTGATGGTGATTCCGAATTGCAGCGCTGGAAGGGTGTGGATATAGATAAGAATAAGTTAATAAATGGTAGTTATAAAAATCCAGATCCTAATACAACTTGGACTTGTCTTGGGGGGAACAATTATAAGTATTTGACTCTTGAATACTAATGTCTGTTATCGAACTAGAGAAATAACTAACCATAAGAGTATATCGTAATATTAATTTGAAAATAGAATTTACATGAAAAAGATTTTTTTATTAGTAGCATTTTCCTTTTTAATGGTTCTGCTGTCAAGTTGTAGCAAAGATGAAGATAATAACCAGTTTTTGCATGGTACTTATAAAATGGTGATAATACAAACTGGTGATATTGCTGATTTTGAGCTAACTGTTGGTATTGGTGGAGGTAACGGATTGAATAATGGAATTTTTGATGAGCAGGGAAATGACTTAGGTATGAACTATCGTTTAAATAATGAAGAGAAACAGCGTTCCAGTTATTCATATCATACGGCAGAAGATGGTATAATGATGATTTTCACTCAAGTGGCTACCTGTGACGACCTTAGTAAATCTATGACTACCAAAGTTGAAGTATATTTTGATGAAAAGCTGATAGATAAGAAAGAACGCACCTTTAAAGGAACAGATTCGTCACCCTTCCAAGTAAATTGGTCGCAGACAAAATAGGCGTAAATGAAGATTCATATCTTTATGGTTGATTGAACTATCAATATATTAAATAGGAGTGAATAGAGTACCCCTACCTCCAAATACTCTCTGATTTTGATAGGTGTTATTCAAGTTTAGCTTTTCAGGTTCACGTCAATCTATAGAATGTCAAAATGTAAATATAGCTCTATGATTCGATGTTTTCTTAATGAATGGACGTATAAAATCTTGAAATATTTTGAGTTTTTAGCACGTTTTTCCGAAAGTAATACTATCTTTGTGCTGGAAAGGTGTTCTAATTGCCTGATAAAGAGGTATAAAACAGTTTAAAAAAACGTTCGTTTTAATGAACGCAAAAGTCTAAAAAACTTTTAAAGGAGCAAAAAAAAAGCTGTTAAATAAATCAAAACTTGTATTTTTCCCATAGTTCATATTGTTTTATGGTATATCCTGCTGCTGATAGATACTCTCTAATATACTCTTCTGAAATATTTTCGCCATGTATAAATTTAGCTTTATCATTTTTAGCACTAAAATAGGAACGAGATGAATATTGATGCCATTTCCTATTCTTAATTAATTCACTAAAGCATTCTTTTAGTGTTTTATCTGCTGGGTTCCAGAGTTCTATTTGAACACAGATCCATCCTGCTACAGATAAATAATCACGCATTCGTTCTTCAGGTAATTTTTTTCCTTTTAAAAATTTTGCTTTGTCATTTTTAGCTTGGATAGGAGATCTCAATGAGTGTTCATACCATTTATTTCTCATTATTAGTTCTCTAAAAGCTTCTTCTAAAGTTTTACTCATTCTTTTATCGTTTATAAATTGATCACTAATCAATAAATTGCATAACATATATATAATGTATATATTTCATATATATAATGTATATATCAAATTAATGCAGTATATTTGCTAAATAATTACGAGAATGCAAATATAGTTTTTAATTTTAAGTCAATAATAATATGACCAAAACAAATACTTTAGAGAGTAAAAGGAAGCTAATAGATCTTCCAGTAGATGTTATGTCCACTCTATCTGATATTGCAAAAGGTAGACGTATGTCACTGAAATCTTATATTGAGAGCTTGGCAATTGCAGCAGCTAAGGAGATGAGTCATTCAGAGAAGGATGCTTCGACCTTGAATGGTATGAGTTCTAATAAAGTTGAAAAATAAAAGTGTATGACAAAAGAATTAAGTCGTTATCCGAGAGCATTAAGTGAAAATGTCAACTCGGAATTAATTAATAGATTGTATGAATCAGGAGGGAGTCTATCTATTGATTTGATTGTCTATTTAGCAAACTATCAAATGAAAAACTTGTTTGGAGAGAATTGGTTTTCTATAGCTGATTTTTGTGAAAAAATGGGATATGATCGAACTAAACTACAGCGCAAACTATCTAATGATCAACTTCGGCTCATTTTTGGAGCACGCTCTCCTCAATATGTTACTACAGATATTAATGGCAATGAAATAAAACATCCAATTGAAACGGTATTTGAGGCAGCACTTTACCGTTTAGGAATAGAAAACTTAGGATTTCCGACCCAAAAAGATGGAAAAACATCTTATCATTTTGTCCAAATATTAACTAGATTTGATATTCAAACAGATTTTACTACAAAAAAAGGCACTAAACGACTTTATAGTGCGACTTTAAATGATTTGATTAAAGATTCACTATTCACACGATATAATTTAACGGATTTAAATGATTACAGAAAACTTCCAGATAGAAAAGGTTATAGATATTTCTATTTAAATTTATCTCGCATGGTTTATTTGATTAGATATAAAGTAATTCAAGGACAAGCTCCTTATTATACTACTACTGTTGATCAGTTAGCTAAAATCTTTAGAATAAATGTGACTGATAATAATAATAGAAAAATGAAAGTCGCATCTATTCTTGACAGTATAAATAAATATTTGGATGTTACCAAATTCCAATATGAATTTGTAAAAGGGGTAAATGAACGATGGGCTTATACAGTACAATTTCATTTTCCTGACGAAACCCTAGCTTATTTTGACCAAAAATTTACTGCTGTTTTTACTGATAAATTTTATTCTGAATTACAGCGAGTTTTTGTCAAAACATATTTTCCGCACCTAGATTACAAGGGAGTCGATTTGAAGGTTGCTGAAATCAAAGCAGATACAGAACAATACCAAGAGTTCGTAAATTGGGCTCATTCTGACCAATCAGAAGAATTGATTGAACTGAAAAAAACTATATATAGAAGTACATTCATGGATGTTTTCAAGCAAGCACCAGAGGCATTAGGACTTGAACTTTTTAATTTTGATCTAAAAATATAGTATTAAATCGTTTTTGGGAAATCAGCTGTGTAAAAGTGTAGGGAGTTGAACATTTAGCTGTGTAAAAGTGTAGGACTTATGTGGTCTTGAAATTTGAATACCATATTTAGCTGTGTAAAAGTGTAGGGAATACGAATGATAATTTTAGTATTTCAGTATATACGGCTAGCTGTGTATAAGTATAGGGAATAGATCACTTTTTACTTGAAATAGCCCATCGTAGCTGTGTATAAGTATAGGGAAATCTCCTTTCAGCTGTGTAAAAACGTAGGGAATTACTCTTTCAGCTGTGTATAAGTGTAGGGTTTATATGAATTTGTATTGAAAACGATAAGATTAGCTGTGTAAAAACGTAGGGAATGTGACCGCAGCTGTGTATAAGTGTAGGGTTAGCAAGAGTATATTTAATAATTTAAACCACTGAAAATCAAAGCAATAGCAGGCGCATTTAGTATTTTAGCTGTGTAAAAGCGTAGGACATATTCTTAATCTACCTAAAATCCTAAAGACTCTATATAATAATACTCTTGATAATGGCTTCCCCCCATTCATCCCCCAAAGGGGGAACAAATCTCTTGAAATCATCTACGTACTTTCGGAAAAATCTATGGGACTGACAAATTGTTATGGTCTATTTTTAATATTAAATCCATTTCCCCTTGAAAATGAAACTCTTTTTAAGCTAATAAGTTATCAGGCTAATTTAATATACCACCGATACAGATTTGAATGGTAATTTAGCTGTATCAAATATTCGTAAACCAGAATGTTCCAGTCTCGATTCCAAACCCTTGAGAACGCATCCCGGTTCAACCAGGCTGGGAAGGAACGCCGCCATGCTGAAAGTACAGCTGCTAGCTGTTGATGATACCACACTCTTTCACCTGAAAAAGAAAAGACGCCCTGCTGCGTTTCAAACTGGTGAATGATTTCCAGGAAAGGACATCACTTATCATCACAGCAAACAAGGCGCTAGTACAGTGGCTGGAACCTTTGGAGGATAAAGAACAGAAATAGGGACTAATGTCTATGAACTACAATCATTATAGTCGAAAGATAAAGTGACGGAAAGAATTATTTGTGCGATGAACGGATAATTTCACCCATTTTGATGATAGCACGTTGTGTCTGATATACTGAATTCTCCTTCCATTTGGCATTTCTAAGAGTATTATATTTCACCCCGATCTGCTGGGACGTGAACACTGTATAGATAGCGGCTATTGATCCAAAATAGCGATCTATCTTTTCGAATATTAAGTGCACATGAATTACTTTTTCCATATTTCATTTTTCGTTTTTAGAAAAGCAAAAATAGTGCATATATTAATTATATGCAAGTTTTAAAATTATTATACGGTAATGATGTAGTGTAATTTAATATTCAAGTTTGATGGGCCTGGATTATGTTTCATTCCAATCGAAACTATCAGCTCCTTCTAATTGACTAATGAACTGATGGATTAAATAAAGACATTAATTTTAGGATTCGCCTAGACGATTCATGAGTATAGTTGAATACTACTGATCGTATCGTTTATGTAGGCTTAATTAAAACAAAATTGAGATTAATGAGATTCTTCTATTAAGAAATAGAAAAGTGTGTGTATTGAGCTTTAAATGGCAATTTGGTGTAAGTTTAATTGTTTAATAAATATGCCACACTTTATGAAGTCCTTTTGTATATTCCATATTTCACTACTTATTCGATATAGTAGGTAAATAGAACCAGTAGTGAAAATATGAAGATAGGGGAAATACCCCCTACCCTACCCTATTATTTTTATTTTTGATGAAATCTTCTTCAAACTCGTCAATAGCTTCTCTGTTTTCTTCAAAGAATGATTCGATGATATTGCCTAACATTTCGACTATTCCTATTCCAGTCATGCCCGATAACGTTCTTAATTCAGCATGATATTTTCTAGGTATTTTTGCTGTTTCTGAATCTTGTTTCTCTCGTTTACTTAAAAGAAGATCTAAGCCTTTTTTGGAACTTTTCCGCACTTTTTTGGGGGGTGTTTGGATTGGAGCTTCTTGCTTTACTTTCTCTTCGGATACGAATTCCGGATCTGATACTATTGGAACAGCATCAACAACTGTTTTTATTTGTTGTACTGATTCTCCTATTTGTTCGCCAGCTTTTAATAAGTTATTTAATGCTGGACTTTTTCCTTTTGCACCCATATTTTTAGTTGTTTGATTTTATATATTCTGTAATAATACTTAATACTTCTTCTCCAAATTCATCACATCCATTGTCATAGTCGGTCATAATAGTTGTCATGTTCCGTTGAAAATTAACTCTTTGTTCTTTCAAATAATTATTCATCATTTTAAAGGGTATTTGATCTTGAGAAGCTAATAATTCTTTAAATTCCAACATATTAGGAACAACTCTATTCAATAATCCTCTAACTATAGTTTTAAATCCATTTTTTTCCCTGGCAGATAAAATATTAAGTTTATAAAAATTATAGAAAGATAAAGTTGCTTGTATATCAACTTGACTAGGCGAGAATGGAATAATTAAAATATCCATCATCATTAAAGTCTGAACTACGCCCGGTTGTTTTAAGTTTCCAGGGAAGTCTACTAGGATAATATCAAATTGTTCTCGAAGAAAATCCATTTGCTCGATAAATTCTGTAGAGGAAATGGACATTATATCATATTCTTCATTAATGTTTTCAGATTGCGTTTTTTCAACTTCACGCATTTTTCCGATAGTATTTTGTGCGTCGTCTATATCTACCACCCCAATTGTAAGCCCTGTGTTTTTTGCAGTAGCATGTATATATCCAGCAAATAATGCGGTGATTGTAGATTTGCCTACCCCGCCTTTGGTGTTTTCAAAAGTAAGAAACACTCCAGGTAATATCTTTCCCATAATTAATCTTTTAATTTATTCGTTTCAAAAATAGGAAATATATTAATTAGATATATAATATCAACTTTAAATTTATAATAAATTAAAGGTATAAGGATATAATTAGAAAAATAATAGCATTAATAAAATAAAGATAGTACAATTATATAAATAATATATTGCAAAAATAATAAAAAGTAGAATAGTATTAATAAATAAAAGATAAAAGAAGATAGAAATAAAATATAGAAAAGTAGAAAAATAGAATTCTATAATAAAAGAAAAAGTTACAAGTAACTATAAAACGAGTAACAAGTAACTTTAGAATAAGTAACAAGTTGTAAAATTGCAAAGTTATAAAGTAACGAAGTGTGTAGTTCCATATATTAAGTCCATTTTTGAAAAAAAATGGGCGGGAGAATTAAAGCTAAGAAATTTTAAGTATCTTTGTAAAAGCAAGGTGTGTTTTTGTAGCTACAAAAACCACTTGCAACAGCCGAGCTGTCGAATTGATATTCGTTTCACTCACATACAATTAAAATAACAATTATAATAATATATGAAGGAAAATAGAACAATAATACTTAGAGCACGATTATCAAAAAGTGAAAAGGAACTGATAGATAAACGTGCTAAAGCATTGGGTATTTCTCTTTCTGCCTTTTTAAGGAAATCACTTTTAGGTGAACAAATTGTTTCAAAAACTGATGTTCAAACTGTTTTTGAACTAAAGAAAATAGGGGTTAATATAAATCAATTAGCCAGACATTTAAATACATTACCAGTAGAAGAAGAAATACGTAATTCTCTTTTTAGTATTAATAATTACATACGTGAATTAAAACAGATTACTGATAGTTTGAAATGATAGCGGAGATATTTAAACCATTTCAAGAAGTCGAGCTAACTCATAAGATTACTTATCACCTAGATAAGATAGAGAGTGGAGTTGCAAGAGAATTGTTTAATTCTTGTGGTGACACCTTACTTGATATGCCAAACACTATGCAGCTTATTGCTAGTATGAATGATCGAGTGAAGTTTCCTTATATAGAATTTGTACTTAGTAGTCCTGTTGGTGAAGAACTAACAGATGCCAAATTTATACAAATAGCGAATGAGTATATGAAGGAAATGGGATATAGTGAATCTTGCTATTCAATAATAAAACACGATGATAAGGATAATAAACATGTTCATGTTTTAGCGACAACTATTGACTTTAATGGGCTTCGAATTAATGATAGCATGAGTAAAATTCATTCAGGAAATGTTATGAGAAAGCTCGAAAAAGAACATGGTATTGAGGTTATGGAGAAGGGAAAATCTATCAATAGTAAATCTCTAGGTGAATCTCAATATCGGCAATATTTTTTTGATAAAGCTCTCCATAAGGCATTACGTAGTCACAATGCAAATGAACGTGTATCAAAATTATTAATGCAATCTGACACTTATAAACTAATGGGTCAAGAACTGTCAAAGCAATATACAAATACTGAATGGAAAGTAATGTTAGGTGATGATATATATAGCAAATTGTTAGAGGTTTTATCAGATAGTAAGTTTTTTAACCCTCTCTTTAAAGACGAATTGCTGGAAGTGATGGACCGATTATATCCTATATGTAAAAATGTAGGAGAGTTTCGAGATAAAATGCAAAATGAAAATTATTATATGAGGCTTGTTTCTGATAAAGGTAAATCTTGCTATGTATATGGTATTCCAGAAAGAAGTTTTTATGTGAAGGATAAAGCACTTCCTGAAAAATATAGGTATGGAAAAATATCGTTTGATGGTCATCAAATGGCTCCTGATGAACAAAAGCATTTTTTATATATTAATATTTTTCATGTATTAAATGCTTCTTCCAATTATGATGATTTTAAAACACGGGTAGCAGAAACAGGAATCAAGATAGTTGAACACACTAACAAATCAGGTGTTTACGGATTATCCTTTTCTGTCTGTAATATTGATAAATCGGAAGTATTTAAGAGTTCTGATATTTCTAAGCGTTTAACATATAATAATATTCAGTTATATTTCCAGAAAGAAAGTCTTCAGGAAGTGCCGGTGCCTGAAGATAAAGATACATCGAAACAGGATCTTCAGAAAGTGTTGGCGCCTGATGGTAGAGATACATCGAAACAAGATCTTCAGGAAGAATCTAAAAGTAAGGAGTTAAATACAGTAATGAATACTCCAATTGATCCAGTTATTGTATGTTATATTAATACGAGAAAAGAGTGGGAGAGAGAACTAGCTTATATGTCTCTAGGTTCTTCTATGATGTTTTCATCTATTCCATTAGATATGGGATCGGAAAAAAGACATAGCAAACAGGAAGATGAGCTTCCATTAAAGAAGAAAAAGAAAAGGAAAAATAAAGGATTATCAATATAAAGATATATATTATGAACTATAGAGAAGTATTGTTTCCGTATCAGCCTCTTGAACCAGGTGATTTTATGTATCGGTATGATATTAATAATAGGGGATATATTATATATTCTCCTGAAAAAAATAAAATATCTTGTTTGGAATTGTATGATTTTACAGATATTTCTCCTTTTCAATTAGCTGTGTCAATACAGAGAGTAAGGATTGAAACTCCAGAACAAAATGAATTTGTATTCGATAAAGTGTGTTCCAAAGAGGATTTACTTAGATATCTATTTGATATTGTTGCGGATAAAACTAAATATAGAAAGTTAAGGGGAGTTTCAAATTTTGAAGCTTATCTTCTTTATCATCTGAAACAGCCAGATAAGGTGAGAAATATATATCAATTTAATCCGGCTAATAATGATTATCAATTAGTATTTGATAATGATGTGTGTATTGCCTCAATATTTGATGAGTATATAACCAATACAATAAACGTTTGTTGGAATCCGGTAACATTTAGATATTTTGAAGAGCAAGATGGTGATCAGCATACTTCATACCTATTATCATCCTCTAATCCAATGCTCTGCGAATATATCTGTAAGAAGGCAGAAGAACGAAAAGCATGCATTGATTTGTACGGATATGATTTTGATTCTCTTATGTTTTTCTCATATTTTATAAAGAATAAGGGTATGGACAAAGGAATATCTGTTTTTTCCGATAGTAAAAAGATAACTGTAGTAATGAAAAATTGGTATCCAACCACATTAGTGAAGTTTATATCGAAAATTCAAAAAATATATAATATAAAAGTTCGGGAAATATATGGAGGAGAAGCTGATAGAAATATAACTACTTTTCAACTTATTTCTATAGCTAGTGGCCTCTCATTTATAGTTTTTTCTAATGATAACATAGCAATTGAAATTTTCCAAAGAGAGGTAATTAATGAATATAAGCTCAATGAAATTAGCCTAAAAGAAATATGATATTAAACTTAATCTTGAGAGCTGTGATACCTTGATAAGATAGAAAGTGCAAAAATGAGGGTTCAAAAGAATCCCTCATTTTTTTTATAGACTTATATCAGTCCTTTTAATATCTTGACTTTTACTGAATTCTCTTGTAGAATCAGCAACTTGGTCCTCTTTTAAATCTAGGTTTTCTTTAAAATCAATTTTAAAAATTTTTTGTATAGTCACTTTAGATTCTTCAGAATACATAGGTTCGAGCATTGTTAACATTTGAATAGGAGGTATATAACCTGACATATTTAATTCCACAAATTTATTATACTCATTGTTAATTACAGCTGTGACAAATTCTTTGTCCATGGCTGAAAATATGCAAGCATTAAGATCTTCGTTCCAATCTTTAAGAATAGGTAGTGAAATATTAGGTAATTTAAGAGCTGTTTCTTTAAGTTCCTCTAATGAAAGATGTTCTAATTCTATTATTTTTTTTTCTTTCAAATATGTATCTAATTTTATGGCATATTTATAACCATTAAGATCATTATCAAAAATGTACATTAGCTGATTGGTAATATCGGTAATATTATTATGTGATAGAAGAAAATCTATAAGTTCTATTTGCCCCTGTGTAATATTTCCTTCAGTACTAACATATACTACGTTTTTGTTTGAATTCAATAGTTTCATTTGGTAATGTGAAACATTATCAATCATACTTTCTCCAATTAGAATAAGATCTATAGGACGTGATTGATCATAATTTGATACAGCTAAGCTGCCGTATTTATTTCCTATTATTCCTTTAAATGAATTGCCATTTTCATAATATCCTCTTTGTGATATTCCTTGAAAACCACTTGCATTTTGCATTATTACACAAGTGTTGTAGTAATCTTTTCTAAGCATTTTGTATTTTCTTGAAAAGAATACATCTTTAAATACGGGGGATTCAAGTGTTTCAGATTTAATGCCTCTTTTTCCTAAAAAATCTCCAGAGTACGTCTTTAATTCATTCCGAAGTATACTTAACTGACTTTTATCTAAACTAGCATCTGTGACTTTTGTTGTACTATTGTTAGTTGTTATAATTTCATGGTTGTTTAGGAAATTTTGAAGTGCTTCTCCAACTTGACGAAGAGAAGGCATTTTTCCTGTTTGTTCATAAAGTTGTTTTTGCATGAAATCTAAGCAAGTTTTTCCTTTATCAGTACCATGCAAATCCCAATAGGTTTGATGCCCTTGTTGATTTTTCTTGATAATATATACATCTGTACCATTTGTCATCTTGACCGCAGCATTAGAAGTACCAGGTGCAAAACTCCATCCAAAATGAAGAAATAAATCAGGCAAAGATATTTCAGTTTTTAATTTATTGAAGTCTACTTTCATTATATTAAATTTTAAGACTGTTTACTTTAGGTTTTTCTGTTTATTATTCATAGAATAAAACTACAACAGTATTATCATGTCCGTTTCTATGAATTGGTGTATACATTTTATTTATGGTCTTCGAATTTTCATCAAAGATATGAATAAAACAGATAATCACAAAAGCACTTATTGTAACCAATAAGGCTTATTAAATTTTTAAGGATACTGTTATTGCATTTGACCTCCTTTTTATGTGTACTTCTAATAATAAAATGATAATAGTATAAATTTGAGTATCTACACTGATGAGATGCTCTTTTGGAATCTATATTTCTCACCTATCTTGTTTCCTTTCTTAAATGCTCCGGGGTGTCCCTTTCGTTTACTTTCGGCCTGTGCAGTGAGCCGGTTTAGATTATATATTTTCTTTAGCCAAACAGGATCTTTAGCTAATCCTAATTCTCTAGCTTTGCGTACCAATGTTCGTGATGATACACCGACTAGTTCTGCCAACTCTTCATTTCTTGTAGTAGAGAAATACCGTTGTAATAAACTTAGCATATTTCCAGACCACAGAATACTAGTACTATATCCATTGTGTTCAACAAGTCTATCTTTTGTCTTATGCAAGAAACGGCCATCAGGTACTTTACGCTTTAGAGCATATTTTAGTCTTTTTTCTTTGCGAATACATTCTTTGCAATGTGAACTGTATCCGGATGCACATTTATAAAAATCGTGTAACCAAAGATTTTGTCTACACATAGGACAATTTTTTTTTCTACGTTGTATCATTATTATTTTGTTAAATATAAAATAAAATTGGCTGGTTCAATGCTATGTTTGGATAATGATGACTGTCTACATCTATTAAGCCTATATGTCTTTTACAGTTATTTCCCATCTTTGTATTCTTGATGCTGCTTTAGATATTTTTGTCGATAACGTTCATTGCAATCTTCTGGACGAACCATGAGGATTAATTTGTCCCCTATTTGGAGAGGAACTTTTTCATTCTTTTTTTGCTGATTATAGTGCTCAATCATTTTTTTTATTTCTGTTTTATCAGAAATATTTAAGTCAATTTTAGCGGCTTTTTTTAATAAACTTTTTCGTTTCATACATTAGCAATTTATGATTCAACATTTACTATTTTATAATTCATTGTGAAAGTACTGTAAACAGAGTTTTTCTTGTAAGATTTTTATATATATTTACAACTGTGTGATTTTATATATCTATTTATATCTTCTATACATTGTTGTTTATTAAAATATCAATCCTTTCTAAGTATGAATATTTCATTTATTTCTAATTGTAATCCCTTGAAGTTTTAAATATTTATATAATGTTGCTTTCGAAACACCAACTATGATACAGACATCATTTATAGTTCTGTCCTTCAATTGTAAATATTTGTTATATTCAATAACAGCAAGTTTTGCTTTTAATAAGGCCGTCTTAGATAAACCACACGGTCTTCCTCCGACACGTCCTCTTTCCCTTGCTGCTTCCAGCCCTGCATTAGTTCTTTCGATAGTAAATTCCCTCTCAAGTTCTGCTAACGAGGCAAATATACCAAAGTAACATCTTCCGATTGGAGTATTGGTATTAATCCCATCTTTGAGTGATCTAAAATCGACTTCTTTTTTATGAAGAGAATCTACTATAAACACTAAATCCCTTAAAGATCGTCCTAGTCTATCTAATTTCCATATAACTAGAATGTCCCCCTTTTTAAGAATACTAAGTAACTTTTCAAGTTCAGGCCTTTTTTTTACTCCCGATATTTTTTCTTCAAAAATATAGTCAACACCATAATTTCTTAATGCGTCCAATTGCAAGTCTAAGTTCTGATTTGGACGCGATACACGAGCATATCCGTATTTCATTTGTGTTTTTCGGACAAATGTAATGCTTCTATTTTTTTTGTCAGTTATCATAGTAATATAGTTCATTAAAACGAACGTTTTTTTAAACTATGCCTATGAATATTAAGAAAATGACATTTATCTTGGTTATGTGTGGTTGTATGCATGGCCTTTATGCGCAAAGACATTATGCCGGTGTATCTGCTTTGGAGCTAAATTACGGACAGAATATTTTTGGAAGCAATAATCACAATGCGAGTTTATCATTCTCGAAGTACCGTAACAGGACTACATTTTGGAAGATAGGATTAAACTACTTCGAAAAGTCTTTTGATTATAGGTATGAAGATCTTTCTCTTGAGGTTCCTGAAGTCAGAACAGTCGGTAGGATAGCTAGAGATTATTATGTGGATGCTGTCTATTATAAGACAGTAGCAACCAACCTTTCTTCTTTGTATTTAAACCTCGGTTTTGGTCTTTTTACTGGTGTAGAAGCCTATAAAGAAGAAAATAATGAATATGAATATTTAGTTGGGCCTAAAATCGAAGCCGAGCTGGAGTATTTTGTTGCGAGTAGGGTAGCTTTTGTTGGACGTGTGAAGCAATATTGGAATCCATTCTCTAAGAGCCCATGGAATACTGTGTGGAATGTGGGTATTAAAGTTCTATTGTACTAATTATGTTACCACTGTTAACTGATATAAGTGGGTTAATTGCACTATTTAAAGACACAGGAGCGATGTTTATTGCTGTTGGTTTTGCTTGTGCTGGAATGGCTGTCGTGAAAAAGGTCGTAACTAACCACGAACGTTGCAAGGAAGCTATTATTACTTATGTCGTTGCTTTAGTCATATTTTACTTGGTTTGGGAACTTCTATAGATGATGGAGCTAGTAGATATATTAATAATCCTATCGGTAATGGCCGTAGCTTTTATTATAGGGAGAATATCTAAAGGTCCAATATGTACCGATAAAAAGGAAGAGGTTGAAGTAGCTCCACAAGATATATATTTTCCGCAAATAACAGTAGTATTTCAGCAAGATATAGATGATGATGAAGATCTATGCAAAGAGATTGCTGATATGTATTTGTCCAATAGAGCTTTCTATTACTCTGGCAAAGGTCCATCGCAAGAGCTTTCTGTACTTTCGGAAGAGATGGATGTATACGTACATTTTAATAACGTAGAATTCAGTAAGTTACAAAAAATAGAAGTTTAATTTAATCTTAAAATTATGTTGCAGAGATTTAGGAAGTTATCGTTCATGGTCATTCATAAGCGAGTATTAATGATCCTGGGATTGGTCTTATTGACTAGTATCCTTTTTCCGATAGTAGCCAATGCCGATGGAGGACTGAAGATTAGTTCTTTGTCTGAAGTGGAAGAGAAGGCAAAAGAAGGTTCTGATACTATTGTGAATATTGGAAAATATATATTGGGAGCTGTGCTTATCGTTACACTGGTATATGTGATATACGCAGTTTCATCAAATCAACCACATGCCAAAGAAATGGCTTTCGGTTGGATTATAGCAGTTATTATCATTATGGTTGCTTTCTTGATTGTATAATGAGGACGCTACGTAAGATTAATAAACCTATAAAGTTTTTTGGCCTGACCTCCATTCAATTTGGGGTGATAATGCTATTTTATGCCTTAGTGATAATAATATGCGTGTTTGCACACCTTCATCCTTTGATAGTTGTGACTATTATTTCTATTATGGCATTTATCTCTGGTATGTTATTTAAGAATTTGTCGAAGGAACATAAAGCCGGTAATCCGGACTACTTGACCAGTCTTTCCGTGAAGTCAGTTACTCCATCGAAAATAGTGGATAAATGCAAGGTCTTTAATTTTATAATGAAGAAAAAATGATCGGAACAATTATAGTATATGCATTACTCTTATGTGGGTTAATATTGATTATTGCCATGTTGTATATGCGTCCTTCCCAGGTTCAGTTATCTGATAAGGCAGTGGATTTGAGCAAAGTTATGCCAATTCAGACAATAACTGATGGTGTTATTGTCAATGGCAATGGAGACCTGACTATAGGATATCGGTTATTTCTTCCGGAAGTATTCACTCTTTCTGAAGAAACGGCTAAAGGTATTCAAGATCGTATTGATGGGCTTTTGAAAATGTTGCCGTCCGGGACTATTTTACACCAACAATGTTATTATTGTGTTTCAAATTATGAGAATGATGAGTATTCAACAAATCCCTTGAAGGTTGCAAACTTGGGATACTTTGATGGAAAGCAAACACTTCTTAGCTATACAAATCTCTATATAACATTCACTGCCTCTGAAAAACGGAGTATTAGACGGAATGCAACAAATAATTCTTTGTTACGCAAGTTTGATTATCCTTTTAAGCAACCTTTTAAGAAGTTTGAGTCTAAAATGGAAGAATTGGAGCCTTGTATTCTGAATTTTGAAAATGGATTATCAGCGATCTCGGAATTCAGTATTAAGCGTATGGATAGTAATGAACTTAATAATGCTGTTTATGACTATTTAAATCTGTCTTATGCTACACCGGTTGACGATGCAACAACTAAATCCTTGAATCCTTTATTAGTGACTAAGGGTGAAGATATGCAAGTTGGAAAACAATATTTGGCTATGATATCTCTAGCAATGGAAGGCGAGCATATTTATGAGTTATCTGTGCCGAATACAGGAAAATCACGTTCTTATGGTTCTTGCATAGAACTTCCAGAAAATATCAAAAGTAAGTGTTCTATGATCTATCCGGTAGGTCTTGGTTTGCCTTTTGATCATATTGTGAATGTAGTAATTGAAATTACAGATACGGATTCTACTATTAGGGCTATTAATTCGGAAAAGCAAAGTTTGAATTATGTAGCCAATTTCTACCCTCCAGCTAAAGATGCACAAAAAGAACAGGACCTGTTTTGTGAGACTATTACAGAAATGGATTATCAAACGGCCTATACTGCTTTTAATGTGATTGTTAATGACACTGATAGGTTTGCTTTGATGCGTAAAATTTCTTTAGTTCAACAAGGTTTTTCATTTATGAATAGGAGTTCATGTTATATTGAGAATGCCGAATTATGCAATTTGTTTTTTTCAAATATACCAGGTAATGCCCGTGCTAACTATCGAGGATTTATCAACACAACCAAACAAGCAATATGTTATCTGCAAAAGGATAGCATTTATATGTCTTCTTTATCTGGACATTTGTATTGTGACCGTTTTGGAAATCCTTGTAAAATAGACATGTGGTATTATTCGAAACTGAATAATAAAAATAAGATAGTTATCGGTCCATCGGGTTCTGGTAAGTCATTCTGGTTGAATAATTACATATTACAATCTTATGAGTTATCTCATGATGTGATGATAGTTGATATTGGTGGTTCTTATCGTTCGATGATAGAACTAAACCGTGGTAAATATTTCGATTCAACAGATCAAAGCAAATTTGCTTTTAATCCATTTTTGTGTGATCGTGATAAGAATGGCAAATATCTCTATAAGGATAATTCTGATAAGGAAGGTGCGGAGGATCTTATTAAAACCATAGCGGCTGTAATATCCTATATTTGGAAACAAAGGGAGAATATGACTCCTACGGAGGCTGCAATTCTTAGGAAGTCAATCATTGAATTTTATGAATATGTCAACAACTCTTCTCTGTATGGATCTTCAGAGAGAATTTTCCCGAATTTGATTCAGTACAGGAAGTATCTCCGGGATGTATTTAGCAAGAAGATGAAAGATTTTGAGGCGAAAAAGTTTGAGGTTGAAGAGCTTGTACTTTTGCTGGAACCATATACAGAAGGAGAGTTGTCCTATCTGTTAAATGCAACGGAAAATGTGGATATTGTTAATGATAAGTTGATAGCATTTGATATGGAAAGTGCGTCTAAGAAGGACTATTTTCCACTAGTTGTAATCATTACTCTGCAAATGGTTGTGGATAAGATAAAAAAAAGGCAGGGAGTTAAAAAGGAACTTATTATTGATGAAGCATTAGACTTTTTGCAAGATGAAAAATTCGGTGATTTTATAGCCTACTTATATCGTACTTTCCGTAAGAAAGAAGGGGCAATAACCATAGCAGCACAGAACGTCTTGTTTTTGAAGAACTGCCCTGCTTCAATAAAAGATTCTATAACTATAAACTGTGACACGAAGGTTATTCTTGATCATTCCCAGTATCGAAGTGAACTGCCTAACCTCCGTGACATGCTTTCTTTATCTGAAGATCAACTTACTCTGATTGAATCGTTGCAAAATGCAGAGGATGATAAGTGGAGAGAATTTTTTATAAAAATGAGTAATGACACATTCGTGTTCAGAAATGAAGTATCTCCATTCGCTGCGGTAGCGTTCGACTCCCGACAGGCGACTGTGGTAAGGATTAAACAGCTCTTTGAAGAAACAGGATCCATAAATTCAGCTATCAACAGATATTTAGAAGAAAAGAAAAAATAGTATGACCATGAAAAATGACTATAAGATTTTTAATAATCCTGAATTCGGAGATATCCGGGTTTTAAATATTGAAGGTAATACATGGTTCGTTGCAAAAGATGTTTGTGATGTTCTTTCGATTGTAAATCATAAAGATGCGATATCCTCTTTGGATGAAGATGAAAAGGGGGTCGCTAGTATCTACCCCCTTTCCAAAACCCAAAGAGGGGGCGGTTTACAGAAAACAAATATCATAAATGAGTCAGGATTATATACGCTTATTTTTCAGTCAAGAAAACCATTTGCAAAAGCGTTCCGGAAATGGGTCACTAGTGTAGTTCTGCCTGCGATACGTAAGACCGGTTGTTATAAGCTTGCTTACCCTTATGAAAAGAAGATAAATAACCTTCAAAATCTGCGTGCGCTTGACCGTGAAAATCTCGAACTATTGCAAAAATGGGTGATGAATCTCCAGTCTGAACGAGACATACTTCTCCAGAAGCAAAGTAGTTGTAGTGAAATTGTTTGTACGAGAGATTTTTCCGAAAGTGAAAGTTTGGTATTCCTTGGGAAGTTAATCAAGTCACTTTGTCGTGAGCGAGATATTACCCCTTCCGCTTTGTGTAAATTGATGGGTGATGACTTCCCACGTACCAAACTCCTAAACTTAGAGCAAGGTAAAGATAATATTTCTCTTGCACTTTTTTTGAAGTTGCTTACGGTTATGGACTACTCTCTTCAACTTGTAGATAACGAAAAATTTATTGATTGACGATGGATGAAGCATACGATGGATTGACTGAATTAAGCCAGTGGTCTACAGATTTTAGTTCAACGACGAACAATGTAGCCTGGTATATAATTGCTGCAATGCTGACAGTAGCCTTGATTCCTGTAATCTATGCAGTAGGGTCCAATAATAATAATGCGAAGACATATGTATTAGCATGGTTTGTGGCGCTAATATTTGCTTTGATATTTGTGTTGAAATAGTAAATAATATAATCTTATGAAAACAAAATTTTTATCGTTATTAATCGTGCTAGTTATAAGCTGTTCTTTTTCGATACAGAAAGCTAATGCACAATGGGTTGTCTCCGACCCAGCACATACAGGTTTTACGGCAGCCGGTTGGATAGCTGATGCTGCTAGCTGGGCTTCCCAAATAAAAGGTATGATTGAAGATCTTGGGATAAAGAAAGCTTTACAGAGTATCAAAAATCTAAAGGAGTTACAATCCCTATATGATTTGGCGGTGCTGGTGGATGACGTCGCTTGTCTTTCTTCTGATTACCGGTTTTATATGAATTTGGGCGGAAATTTTCATTGCCTGAAGTTTCTTAATTTCCAGCAAGTTTCTGTGAATTTCAAAGTTGCAACTGATATTCTGTTCAAAGTGGCTACCGTAGCAGATTACTTTTCCATGAATAGTGAGGGAAGGATGTCCTTTGTTGAGCAGGCACGTGAAGCATTGGAAGCTGCTACTATTGAGATGAAAGAGTATAACTCAATTGCTAGGGCAAATATTGTTGCCAAATCAGTGGAAAGACATACCAAGAAAACCTATTACAGTGGTAATTTGGCTGCTTATACACGATATACTAGATGATTATGGTTGCACAAGATGCTTTTTTGTGGGGGTTGAAGATAGCGGATACCCTTACGATGGAACTTACTTCAAAGATGACTGTGGTGGCTTTTGTGGTGGGGGTAATATGCTTTATATGTAATTTGTCATATAACTACTTATATCATGGAGTAAGCCAATTGCTGACTCCGGATGAGAATAAGTTTCCTGATCTGATGGAGATTGCCAGATGCTTTGCATTGTTCTTCTGTTTGTCTTTATACATGCCTATCGCTAAGACTGTAGTCGGTACTTTCGAGGCTATTAATCAAGAAACTTCATTAACGGGTAGTCAGGCTGGTCAATTTGAACAATACATGAAGAAGTCATCGACTGAACAGAGTGATATGATTGCCAACTATCAGGACCATGCAATTGATGCCAGTATAAAAGCTGGAGAAGATTCAGATGGTGCTAATGTTAAAGAGAAAGATAGCAGGGCACAAGGAAATGAGCCTGATGGGGAGACTTCATTGCTTAAATCATTATCAATGATGCTTAATCCATCCAATTATATCGCTATGGGTATTCATGCCTGTGCGTCCGTGATTATTGGAGTAATTCAAGCTGTGATTTTGGGCATAGGAGTGGTTATTGTGAAGATACTGGTTATATTGGGACCATTTGTATTTGCATTTAGTATGCTTCCCGTATTCAAAAAACAATTATCAACTTGGTTTGGTGCTCTATGTTCTGTTTGTATGGTCTTTACCGTTATCAATATTCTGAATCAAATTATGATGCACTCCTTCAAGGCTATTTTTGACTCTTCCACATTTAACATGGCAGATGAAGCAACAAAACAGATCCAATATCTTGGAATGGATCTGGCCATAATTGGAGCTTATTGCTCCTGCTTCTGGTTAGCCAGTAAGATAGTAGGTCACGGAGATGCCGGCAAGATTATTTCTAAAGCAGTTTCTCTAGTGAGTACAGCTGCAATGTTAGCGTTAATGGGTTCTGCTGCTGCCGCAAAAGGTGTAAGTAATGTCGGAGCTGCTGCTTCCGCTGGTAAGAGTATTATTGATGAAGATTAATATAGTTCAATATGGATCTGACAAAATTTAAAACGGTTGACGAGACAATCAGGGTAACTATGATAGTAGCTATCAGTTGTTGTGTGATCATGGCATTAGCTTTTACTGTGGCGTTCATCTTTCAGTATAGAAAGATAGATGAAGCCTATACGAAGGCTTTGGTATTGGATACTTCCGGAAAAGTATATGAAACGACTCCTATTGCTGCTTCTGACATGAGGAAGTACGAATATGAGGATCATATAAAAACATTTGTATCTAAATGGTATTCGTTTGATGAAAGTACCTATGATAATAATATAAAATCAGCATTGAACTTGATCGGCAATAGAGGTAAAGAACTGCTAAGTGAATACAATGATATCAATATGCATAACTCTTTAATACAAAAAAATATCATATACAGTGTTACAATCAAGGATATACGTGTAGATATGAAAACTGTCCCGGTGTCGGGAGAAATATTGTTCACTCAAACCGGTTATCGCGCAAGAGGGGGGGTGTCCCGTGATGTATTAGCAAAGTTTACACTCTATGATGTCTCACGATCACGGGAGAACTCCCATGGAGTAAAAATAGAAAGTTGGGAAGTAAACTATTCCGAGCCCAAAGAAACAGCAGTTGAAAATTTAAAAGAATAAGGTTATGAAAGAATTTAAATTGAAAGAAATTCTGAAGGACAAGAACAAGGTACTGATTATCATGGTCGTCGTTCTGTTCATTCTGTTCCTAGTAGTTATTTTGAAGACAAAGAACGGCTCTTTGGAGGTTACTGCAATTGAGGAACCTAATAAGGCTCTGCTAGAACCCGTATCTAAAGATGAGAAAGTGTTAGCGGATAAGTTGGAAGCATATAAAAAGGATCAGCTGGCCGCAAAAAAAGAAAAGATGCTGGAGGAAGATAGGGTAAAGGGATCTGATTTCTATTTTGATATGCAAGGTTCTGATAACAAGTATAGTCAAAGGATGAAACAGCAAATTGCAAGAATGCAAACGGATCCATATGAACAGGCGATGGATGAATATGGGGGTAGTAAATCTGGATTTGAGGATAAGATGAGAGAGAACTTAAATAGGATCGGTGACAATCAGGAAGCAGAGAACCTGGAACGTAGCCGACGAGCTTATGCTGAAAGTCAAAATGAGCTTGAAAACAGAATGAAGATATACGATAACATACTTGACAAATATCTTGAAAAGAAGAAAGATTCGATTGCTGTTTCTCCGAAAGTACAAGATGATGATATGCTGGAGGATATTACACCTGAACCACGGTTCATTATTAACGAAGAGGGGAGACGTCAACGCAGACCGCAGTATGAGATTCCAGGCAAGAAGAATCTAGTTAAGGCGGCTATATATGGCGACCAGACAATAGTAAGTGGAACACCAGTGAAAATGAGACTATTGGAACCTTTGCTGATCAGCGGTATTGAGATCCCGGCAAACACAATCTTTTTTGGATCAGCTTTAGTCGGAGCAAGCCGAATGAAAATTACCGTGGAGAACTTCCGCTATGGAACATATATGAGCCCAGTATCTTTTGTCATCTTTGATAATGATGCAATTGAAGGACTGAACTTACCTAACAATATGAAGGCTGAATCAGCACGGAAAATGGAGCAAGGTATATTACAGGGTGTACAATTACCTATAAGTTCCATTGGAACAGTAACTAGTGAAGTTACCAGTGCTATTACTGCCACTACGCAGGTTGCAAAACAGTTGCTTAATCAGAGTCTTTCACAGGTTAAAGTACATCTAAAAGCAAACTATCAGATTTATCTTAAAGAAGAGACAAAGATGGATAAACGTAAAAGAGAGGCTGAAGAAGCTGAACTGGAACGTATGTTCAAACAGATAGAGATGCGGAAGAATGAGCCTACGAAAAAGAATCCATTAACTTCTTTAATAGAGTCGATGTAACTTATGGAACTAACTCTACTTATCATAAGATGGCTATTTACCCTGGCAGTAATTTTTTGGGGACTTAGAATCTGTATAGTATATCAGAAAGGCAAGTCATTGAAAGTAATGAAGAATGAAGTCAGACTTTTTGTGTTGAGCTTTCTCATCCTTTTTCTTCTAAGCCTCTATATGGGATATGTGCAATGGGATACAGTAATATTTGCATTGCCTGCTTTTATTGCAATCTTCTTTTGCTGTAGAATATGCAGGTCACGCAGGAAAGATACACCTTGGAAGGATTTGAAAAGTGAACTTTCATTTTTGGGTATAACATTGATCATCATTTGGTTTATTAATATTTATAACGGATATATACGATGAAAAAATTAATTTATATACTGCTTTTATTACTTCCCAATTTTGTTTCAGCACAAGAAACAAAGAAACTGGACTCACCAATGATCTATGTGTCATTTGATAAGATCAAACATGTGATCCTACCTGCTCCGGTAAGTGATATCTCATATGGTCGTGAAGATTTTATTAAAGTAGAACGGGTAGAATCTGTCCCCAACATTGTACGCATAACGGCACAAGAGGAGCGTTTTTCAGGAATAACGAATCTTGTAATAGTGTGTATTGATGGAAGCGTTCATTCCTTCAGAATTACCTATCTGCCGGATGGCACTCCCGATGAATGTGACAATATTATCTACGATTTTGAAAAGGTGACACAAACATATTGTTTCCAGGTAATTGTAAATAATAGTAATACAACAGAGATATTTCTTCCTTCCAATGTGGTTTATTGCCGGCAAGGGAATGAGGAAGTTTTTGGTGTGGAGTATTATAATAATATGATAAAGGTAAACACTACGTTTGAGAAGTTTGCTCCTTCCAATCTGTTTGCGGTAGATAAGCTAAACAATACTTATGAGATTACTATTGTAAATGACTACGCTTTGTCATACTCCTATAACTTCGAAGATGGGCGTTCATATGTGGCACACATTGACGCTAATAGTATAGAGATGGAAAAGCAAATAAATAAACTCCATCTGAAAAAGAGGAATATTTTCAGCCTGGGAATTATAAAGAACAAATTTGAGTTTTCTCTGGCTAATCTGTATGTCAAAGATGATTTTATGTTTTTTGTATTTGATATCCGGAATTTCTCAAACATAGATTATGATATTGATTTTGTGAAGTGCTTTATCCGTGATCAGAAGAAGATGAAGAACGCTATCCAGCAGGAAGTTCAGTATGATCCGGTACAGGAGAAGGATTTTACTAAACGGATTTTTGGTAAAAGCAGTAATCGTTTTGTTCTTGCCTTCAATAAGTTTACAATTCCCGACGACAAGGTTTTTGAGATTGAGATGTTCGAAAAGGGTGGGGGCAGGCATATGAGATTGTCTATCCAGAACGAATATATTCTGTCAGCAGAACTCTTAAAATAATAATGCCATGACAATCAAGGAAGCACTAAATGAATACCAGTTCAACAACGTTGGACAATTCAAGGGAATAGCACAAAGCCTGGGATATAGAGAAGAATATAACAGCGGTTTCCTGTGTTTTACCTTGAATGGTGAAGAATTCCGTACTACTGTTCATGAAATACGTTCACATACGCAAACCAAATTTGACGAGACGGTCAAGAAAGACTCAATGGAGCGTATTTGCAAATTCTTTGATAAAGATAAAACTCTTTTATCCGACTATAGTGACATTTTACGTGGAAAAGGTGTCGATATCATAAACTGGGGAAATATCGGTTCTGATTCAAAAGACCGATTTACAGTTATTGACCATACTAATAAAATATGCTATGCAGGTAAAGATCTATATGATCATGCTCTGATGAATGGATATCTTCTTGACGGAAAGGGAACAAAATTAGAGAAGGGGGCTTTGTCCGACTTGACAGAAGTAAAAGGTAAACCTGCTAAGTTACGTATAACAGAAAAGGGAGTCTCTGTTTTCTACAAAAAAGAGACTCTAGTGATTCCTGATAAGATACTTGGAAAAAAACTATCTGAAAAACAGAGAAAAGCCCTGTTGGAAGGTGAGATTATTGTTATCCCAGCAAAGAGAGGGAGTATGTTTGTCCAGGTAGACAAGGACCTGAATTCGGTGATTGTACGTTCGGAAAAAGAGTTGTCTATTCCTGCTAAGATAGGTGAAAGAGAACTGACTACAGCCGATAAGTATCTTCTTGTGAATGGGTATTCTCTCGATAATATGATCATTCATAATGAAGAAGGATATTTCATTGCAGATATTTCCTGGACAGATGACAAGAAAGGTATTGTGTTTAAAAATATGCAGAGTATCCCTGAAGCAAAAGCGAAGGAGCTGCTGGATAAACAACAGGACAAGGACAATATCTCTACAGTCGAGAAGGAACAGACAGTAGTTAATGATCTAAAGGGTAGGGATATGGAAGCTGAACTGAAAGAAGCGATTGAGAAAGACGATTTTGAGAAGATGTCCCAGTTGAGAGATGAAGGCTATAAGCCATCTGAAGAAGTAATCAGAGGGCTATCTAACAGTCCAAATATGGATGACAAGAAGGCTGTTGTGATTGATAAACTCTTTGGCATGAAGCCTGAAGTTCCTGATACAGAATCGTCCTCTACGAAAAATAAACCTAATCAAGAAGAAGTAAAAGAAGCATCAGAACTAGTGAATGGTACTCCAGAGCAAGATGTCACATTTAAATCTGCTGTAGAGAATGGAGATTTTGCGAAACTTGATTTATTAAAGGGCGAAGGATATATGCCATCCAAAGAGGTTATGCAATCGTTGGCTGGATCCGTTCCGGAAAATTCCATGATAGCAGTACAAAAGATATTTGGCTTGAAGTCAAATGCTCAATCTATTGGAGAAGTTAAACTGGCGCAAGGTTCTCAAAACAACAGTAGAGATGTTTCACGAGGAGTGGGAAATATAGTTAATAAGGCTTTTAGTGATTTGTAACTTTAAAATTTAATCATATGAAAGATCAGAGATTATTGTTGAGAAAATGTCAGGTCAATGAGATACCGGCTGTTATTTTTCAAGGAAAGGACTATTGTGCTTTAGATATAATGGGCGCAGCTAAGGATATCTATAAAAATTATGGATGTGGAATGGAGTTCCTTTATGACTTTGATAGTCTTATAAGAAACTTCGAAGGTTACCAGGTTAAACATAGAAGTACTCTTGCCCGGCCTAAACTTGTAAAAATGGAAAGTCTGAAGCTTTTAGTGAATGACTGCATATATACTGATAAGCCTGTTATTGTTTTACAAGGGTCAGATGCTTGTGCTGTAGATATCCTTAGATCTGCTAATGATATCTATAAGCAAAATGGCTGTAGTAAATCCTTTCAGAAAGGATTTGAATCTCTTATTAATGTCTTTGAAGAATATAAGGAGTTATATTTTGATAATATGAAATTGCCTGAATTGTCCAATACGGAGAAGGAGTTCATAAGAGAAGATATGGACTATGATTTTGATAATGCAGTAAAGAATGGGAACCTAGCCCATCTCACTACAATGAAAGAGTTGGGATATCCTTTCGATGAGAAGAAGATTGAAAACTATATATCATTATATCCTGATTTACTTCAGTTTATAGATCATCCTTCCGAGGATCTTATAATAGCGGCAGTAAGGGTAGACCATAATGCTATTCTACACGTCGATGAACTTTCGGAAAAGGCACAGATGATTGCAGTAAATGCTTCTTCTTACGCAATACAGGGTATTCGTAATCCGGCGGATAAAGTTTTGCTTACGGCCATTCATAAATGTCCGGAAGTATTCGAATTTGTAGACAACCCTTCAGATACCGTAAAAATGGCAGCAGTGAAACTGAAGCCTGATAACCTTCAGTATATCGAAGAGCCATATAAGGAGATTATAGAGGTTGCCATGCATCTTGAACCGGATGTTTATAAACACTGTGACAATATAACAGAAGCAATGTATAAGAGTGTAATTGAGCCTTATCGTACTTTCAAATCAGCGATAGAAAAGAATGAATTTACCAAACTTGTGGAATTGAGTGAATGTGGCTATCGGCCTTCTTCTGAACTGATACGACTACTATCTGGAACTTTTTCCGAAAGTACTTCTGTTGCGTTGCAAAAAATATTTGGCATGGAAGTATTTGCTTCATCGAATATTCAACTAAGGATAGATCTACCGGATAGCGATGTTATGTCTCGACAGCAATCTAATGTCATTGAACAATCAGTTTGAAAGTAACGGATATTAATAACATACGACTATGGAGTTTAAACTTATATCTTTTATAAGGGATGGCTTACAAAATTTCTTTGTAAGAAGGAATCCGAATCTTATTGAACGGATGAATCACCCGTGTGAAACTGCACAATTTATAGCTGTCAGGAGAAATCCTTTGTTAATTGGAAGTATAAATAATCCAACAGAAAAGGTACAGTCTGAAGTTATAAAAAATAATCCTGGATTAATAACTCTTTTAGATGAACCGTGTGAGGCTGCACAATATATAGCAATAAGTAATGATCCTTTTGTATTATCATTGATTGATACCACGGAAGATGTTCGCTTGGCGGCTATCAAGAGTAATCCAGAGAATATAAAGTTTATTACGGAGCCATCAGAAAGAATACAATTAGCCGCCGTTAGACAAGATCCTAAAGTATTACTTTACATTGATAATGCGTCTGAAAAAGTCCAACTTGTAGCTGAAAGACGAAGTTTGCATATGTACTCTTTTAAGGATCAAGATGTCTCAAAAGTCGGTGAGATGAATCAAAGTGCTTTTCTCATGAATCCCGTACAAAGCTCGAAAATGAGTAATGAGAAATCTATCAATAAGGATATTTCTCTTTCACTTTAATAATTGGAAACAATGGCAAATAATTATACCATAGAAGAACAGACAATTATTGACCAGGCTAACGCTAATGGTACATACTTGAAAGCACCTAATGGAGAGGAAACAAATCTGTCTCCAGAACAATGGGTGCAAGTACGTACATCAGCTTTTAAAGAGTGGTTTGGAGATTGGCAAAATAATCCGGATGTTGCATCGAAAATCCTCGATAAGAATGGGGAACCTATGGTAATGTATCATGGTAGTATGAATTCCTTTACTGAATTTGATATTAATAAAGGCGGTTCTTCTAATAAAATGGGGAATATAGGCTTTTGGTTTTCTCCTATGGAGTCATTTGCTCAAAATTTTGCTGAAGGAACTTGGTGGGGAAAAGATGAGCACGTAACTACTTACAATACATTTTTATCTCTAAAAAATCCAAAGGTGTATGAAAAACATGATGTTGAAAATGAAAAAAACTTTTTAGAAGAAAAGGTGGACGCTATCCAACGTGAAATAAGGGAGCTTAAGGGGAGATGGACGGGACTGGATTGGTACGGTTATGAATCTTTTAGTATAGCTGTAAGAGATGGTTTCCCAGATAATGAAACAAGGGAATATTATGGGACAAGGACTCCCGACAGTATGCAAGCTATTACTGACGGAGAGAGAGTCAGGGAGCTTTTAAAGCATGAAGAAGAACTATCGAATAAATTAGGTGAATTGATATATAATGATCCTTATGAGCAATTAAGAACAGACCTGTATAGATTTGCTGGTATGAATGCTGCTGATGCTAATATTGGCGGCACAGGAATGGTAATAGATAAGGAAGAAGAAGCATTAGATAAATTCAAAGAGAGTTTAAGATCACAGGGGTTTGATGGAATAATCATTAAAGAAACAAAATATGATAAAGATCATGCAGGAGGAAAATTTAATGATCAATATGTGGCACTTTATTCAAATCAGATAAAGTCTGCGATAGAAAATACTGGTAATTTTTCACTGGCGAATAATGATATCCGTTTTCGATTTATCGGTGAAAAAGGGGCAGGCAATCTTGATCGAGAAGAAGAGGCAACCTTCCGTTTAGATAATCTTGTCATTGCACGTGAAATGGAGTATGTTGGTAAGGATCCGCTTTCTATTAAGAAGGCTACCGGTTGGGAACGTGGTGCTGATAGTCTTTGGAAGTATGAGGAAAACGATTTTATGATTAATGAAAGTGTTCACATTTTTAAAAATAACGATGGTCATTATTCATTAATGTTATCAGATTTTAATTGCGATGACCATTTGTTTGATGAATATCCTGAATTGTCAGGTATATCGGTCACTATAAGAAATGGTAATCCTGAAAGAGGTTTTTTGGCTGACAATAAGATGGAGATTATAGGTGACTTTATTAGTGAGGGCAAACTTTTGGCAAATAAGATTAGCGTGCTGGAGAGTATTCTTGCTCATGAAATACAACACGCCATTCAAGATAGAGAAGGATTCGCTCGTGGTGGTTCTCCTGAAGAGTTTAAGGATATTCGCAGTGAAGTGATAAGAGATTTAAATTTCTTCACTAACGGTGATTTTATGGCAGGTAGTGTTATAACTACTGGTAAATCTGTACATGAAGCATTATCGAAGGTAATTCCATTTACTGATTTTACTTTATATGAAGCTTATAAAGATAGGTTGCAAAAAGTGGCAGTGAAATATGGATATAGTGATCTAGCTCAACTAATTGACAAATTCGACAGTTTACCTTCATCTCTTGAGCAATATTATAAGTTATCAGGTGAAGTTGAAGCCCGGAATGTTCAGTCACGTATAAATATGAGTATGGAAGAGAGACGTATATCTCTTGCACAAATGACTGAAGATATTAGACGTGTAGATCAGCTATTTCTAAAAAACTCTTTTTCCGGAAGTATGTATTCATTAAAAGCGGAACTTATTCCTGTCATTGAATCTATGTCAGGTGCTCTACATACTTCTGTCTGCATTATAAATGATATGGATGAGCTACCTGATGGCAAGGTTAAAAGAAATATTGAAGCTGGCCACAATATTAAAGGATGGTTTGCGCCTGCGACAGATCAAGTGACTGTTTATCTCCCTAATATCCTGGATCCTGATGATGCACGGCGAACTGTCTTTCATGAGGTTGTAGGACACTATGGACTAAGAAAAATGTTTGGAGAGCATTTCGATATATTTCTGGATAATGTATATAACAATGCATCTGCTGATATTCAGGGGAGAATAATGTATGGCACTCATGGTGATCCATCAAAACGATTGGTTGCTACTGAAGAGTATCTTTCAAAGTTGGCAGAGCGAGGTTTTACAAATATAGAAGAGAGGTCATTGTGGAAAAAAATAAAGTTGGCTTTCATTGACATGTTGCATCAGTCAGATGTCAAATTAGGATTCAAACTCCATGACAATGACTTGCGTGGGATTCTCTATAAGTCTTATCAAAAGCAGATTCGGAATGAATTTAGTAATAATTCAAAAATAGAAAATATGGATGATAATAATGCAAAAATTAAACTTGTGGTTTACAAGGAACACACACTTGGATATATTCTTCCGGAATTACCTAATTCGGTGCAAATATTACATTCTTCACCTTTGAAAGGAGCAACCGGTACAACCAATTTGCAAGGTAATTATCATATCAACAATCTGAATGAGATTAGACTTGCAAGCGAAAAGGACTTTGATGATTTTAGAGTCGATTTTAAAGGATATGATGATAAACAAGTTTATGAATATAACGATGTTGACAATGCTAAAAAAAGTATCACTGTAGGATCACTAGACGAAGAATTCAGAGTTGCTGCAGAGGGAGAGGACTATATAAAACTCTCTCAACTGAAAGACACAGGCTATTTACCCACTAAAGAAATAATCCAGTCTCTATCAGCTTCTTTCTCCGAAAGTACAATGGTAGCTGTACAGAAAATATTTGGTATTGATAAAATGGAGAGTCCGCATGTAGAAGCATCTGTTCTCCAGAACTTGACGTGTGACAGCCCTATGACTTGTCCCTCTATGAGTACAAAGAACAATATTTCAATTGATTAAAAACAGCTAGTTATGAATTTAATAACAGGCATTTTGCTTTTTGCTAGCGTGATGTGGATCGTAATAGGTAATAGTATTTACCATGCACCTACTGACAAGGAGTTATGGGGCAGCGAATTAGAGTAGTAAAAGAAAGATAATTGAATCATAAATATGAAGACAATGAAAATACTCTTGTATCTATATCAGTATGAATTGACATTTGAAGGAACTTGGGATTGCTTGTTTTTTCCGAACGTCGGTGAGCAACTGTGCATTTTTTCTATCCTTTCGGATGAGGATAGAAAATCTATAGAGATGTTAAGATGTAGCGATGTAGCTGATGATATTCAATGTTCAGTCTTTCAATCTGAACATGCTGATATCTCTCTATTGAGGATACTTTATCAATATCCATGTATAATTAAACAGAAGACATGGAATTATATAGATAATGAGTGTGTATGCTCTTTTACATTAAAACTTTGATAAAATGATATGATAAACCCCTATCATTTCCCACAAAATAATACAGTATACCTAGTAATAGGAAATTGTTTGTTTTGTTTATTAAGCACTATGAAGTGTTGTGCTATTCGGGAGTTGTGAAACTCCCGGTCGCCAGCGTAACGGGCATGTTGTGAAACACCCTGCTACGTTTTTTATAACAAGTTATTAATCATATAAACTATATGTATCATGGAAAATTATGAAGAATTAGTAGTGAAAAATCAATCAGGAATGATTGATGATCTTGACTTTCTGCTAGAGCAAGAAGAACTAGCGGAAATATATATTGCAGAAATGCAAGAGCAGGGATTGACGCCATCTGCATCTAATGCTTCCATATGGCTTAGAAATTATGAATTAACTCATCTATATCAATAATCATGAAAGATATCTCCAACGATAAAGCACTACAGTTGTTTGCGGATTTGATGATTGAAAAGATAGAGGAGGTAAGTGACAATCCATCAAAACGTTGGTTTTCCGTGGCTGGCCATGGCTTTCCGCAAAATGTAGAAGGGCGTTTATATCAAGGGATGAATTCTTTGATACTTTATTTGCTATGTGAAAAGAGGAACTATGTGACACCTGTGTTCATGACTTTTCTTCAAGCAAAAACACAGGAGGTGAACGTATTAAAAGGACAGAAGGCTTTTCCCGTTTTATACTGGGATTTTTCTATAAAGAACGAAAACGGTTCCAAAATCAAAATAGATGAATATAATTCATTAAGTGATGAACTGAAGAAAGAATATAAGGTGATTCCGTACACTAAAGAGTATTGGGTCTTTAATGTGGATCAGACTAACTATGCCGAAAAATATCCTGAAAAATGGGAAGAACTTAAACAGAAGTTTGCTGTCGCTGAACTGAAGGATGAGAATGGAATGTTATCCTGTCCAGTTTTGGACAGGATGTTACAGGAAGATGCCTGGTTATGCCCTATTGACTCCAGTATTCGTGATCGATCTTTTTACCGGCCTTCCGAGGATAAGATATTTATCCCGCATAAAGGACAGTTTTATAGTGGAGAGATGTTTTATAGTACTCTGATTCATGAGATGGCCCATTCTACTGGGGCAGATACCCGGTGTGCCCGTGAAATAAAGAATAAGTTCGGAGATGCTAAATATGCTAAGGAGGAACTTGTTGCAGAATGCGTAGCCGCTGTTACCTGCCATTCCCTTGGAATAGTTAATGGCATTCAGGATGAGAATGCACAATATTTGAAAAATTGGCTAGCAGCGATTCGAGAGGAACCTAAGTTTCTTTATAGCGTGTTGGCAGAAGTTGGTAAAGCTAGTACGATGATACATAATGAGGTGTCAAAAATGGAATTGGCTGCTGCAAAAGATGTCTCTACAGAAACGGCTATTGATTTACAGATTCAGCCGATAACCGATATTCCTGTCATGACTGAAGAGGATTATCTTTCTTCCAAGGGATACCCTGCTTCGGGCTTTGGAGAAGCTGCTTTACATAAAGGAGTTCAAAAGACTGCTCGACAACAAACAAAAATGGTGGAGCTACAGGCCGAAAAGGATAGAAATTATGCAGAGGTACGTGAGTCTTTCAGGAAAGAGTATAAAGAGAAATTAGACAAAGGGGAAATCAGAAAACCGACACCCATTGAAATAATGATTTCTGCCGCTAAAGGAATGCCGGAATTGGAAAGTACACAAGCTGCCCGGCGAGCACTGATGAAACGTGGAATAGAGTGGGAGGAAGGTAAGGTATCTATTGAGGCAGAGAAGAAAGAGTCTGTATCTGATGCTAAAGACTTTACTCCTGCATATAAAGCAGCATTAACAGCGGCTCTCTCTGGAGTTTTTCAGCCCCTCGTGGAACTAAAAAGGGAAGGTTTCCATCCTTCAGTCAGCGATCTTCAAATAATGAAAGAGATTGCACCGGCGGTACGTCCAGCTGTCGAAACAATATTTCAATTAAAGATTGATACTCTGCTTTCATTCAAGTCTGCAGAATCAGATAATAAACAAGAAGTTATACAATTATCATTAAACTTTTAAATTATGCACGTAATTATAGTTGGCCGTCTTGGAGCAGATGCAAAAGAGTCGGAAAAAGGAATCAGTTTTAGTGTTTCAGAAAAGAACTGGGATGGCAATGAAGAAAGTACGCTATGGGTTCAGTGTTTTCTAAAATATAGGACTGGCATATTCGATTTCTTAAAAAAAGGAACATTGGTTCAGGTGCTAGGTGACCTGAAGATTGGAGTATTCAATCATCCGGAAAAGGGGCACATGCCTAATGCGAGTTGCAGGGTTTTAAACATCGACCTGTTACCTACGAATAAGAGCAAGGACCAATAATATCCGGCAGTAAATGGATTCGGCAAAAAAGCAGTTGTCCCAAATCTTATTATTCTTAGCTGCAATAATAGGAGGAGTGGTAGTTTTTCAATGGCTACTGGTGAACGATTTGTGTTCACCAAGCTCCTTTGTATTATTACGGCTTGAGAAGATATTGCGTAAAGCGATGATGGTAAGGTTTATCTATGTGCTAATAATAACCGGTCTTGCTTTCTTATTCCCCAGTGCAAGTATAAAAAAGGATGAATCTCTAAAAGGGGGATATACCGCTCTGACATTATTGTTGGCCACTGTTTTTGTCCTGGGATTTAGCAGGGCCTTCGCTTGGTACAATCTTATCATTTTTCCGATAGTATTTATTCTGCTAACAGTGATTTTAACTAAAACGGCAGGATTTTATATGAAACGGCATCTCGTATCAGAAAAAACGATATTTGGGATATCAGCGGAAAAGACATTGTTCTATTTTACTTTTGATACAGAGGGAGGTGTGTTGGTTGTCCATAAACCACAGCAGAATATATATATTGATGGCGGTCCCGGATCCGGCAAATCGGAGAGCTGGATCAAAGGTATCATATACCAGTGCGCAGAGCGCAATTATGCCGGATTTATATATGACTGGGAAGGTGATCCGACTAAGGAAGGGTCTCCAATCTTATCACAGATAGCGTATGGGAGTATTGAATATTTTAAATCAAAAAATATTCCTACGCCTAAGTTCGCATTCATAAACTTTGTGGATATGTCCCGTACTGTCCGGGTGAATGTACTGTCGGAAAAATATGTACCGAAGGGTAGTGAATCGTTATTTATAAGGAACATAGCGACCACATTGATGAAGAACCTGGAGTCCTCATGGAAAGAAAAAACGGACTTTTGGGCGAATAATGCTATCAATTATGTCTATTCGATTGCTTATAAATGCTACAAGGAGCGAAAGACTGGTATAGGTACTTTACCGCATGTAATAGCTTTTGCGTTGTCTGATAGTGATCTTGTATTCCGGTGGCTTTCAGAGGATCCTGAAATTGCATTAAACATGTCATCTATGTTAACGGCATGGAGACTAGGAGCACAACAGCAGACTGCAGGTGCGGTATCGTCCGCACAAACACCGCTTGTTTTGCTGAATAACAAGTACATATTTTGGGTACTTTCTCCTCTTCCGAACGAAGAGTTTTCACTGGATATAACGAATAAGGCACATCCGACCTTGCTTTGCATTGGTAATGCCCCTTCTATAAAGGAAGCTGTATCACCTCCTATATCGTGTATTGCGAGTGTGCTAATGGCACAGATGAATAATCCCGGTAAGCAGAAAAGTATATTTATGGTGGATGAATTTCCGACAATCAACTTGCAAAATATAGACGTATTTATTGGTACTGCAAGAAAACATAGTGTGTCCACAATCTTAGCAGTACAAGATTTTAATCAGGCAATAAGAGATTATGGAGAAAAGAGTGCAAAGATATTGAAATCGTCTTGTGGTACGCAAGCCTATGGTATGACGGGAAATGAAAATACAGCAAAGGAAATTGAAAATTTATTCGGTGAAACGAAGGAAGCACAAGAATCATTCTCGCATCAGGACTCCGGATCGAGCAGTACAACAGAATCATTACAGAAAGATAAGATTGTAAAGGCCCGTGATGTAGCAGGGCAAAGCGTAGGGCATTTTATCGGCAAGGTTGCTGGCGGCAAACCTCCTTTCTTCAATACACAGTTTAAGATGTGTCATTTTGAATCTAAAGAAATTCCTCCTTTCTCCATGCCGGTTAATCTAGGTTCCGAAGACAAGAAGGAGCTGGAGAAAGAAATTATGGATGAAATAGTGCAACGACATTATTGTTCCGTGATTGCAAAAGTTAATTCAGTACTGGAAAATGTAAAGAATAAGTATACACAAAAAAAAGAATCTCCGGAGGGTTTAACTACCGGAACATAAAGGGAAATATCAGGGAAAACAAGCATTTAATAAATGAATAAACAAATTTTCATTAAAAGTAATATGTATGAATAAGTTTCTATTAGTCCTATCATTTGTAGCTTTGGCCACGACCGCTAAGGCACAGTTCTATTCAGTAAAAACCAATCTTCTAGGGTTGGCGACGACTAATCTTAATGTCGAAGCAGGCATTTCCGTTCATCGCAACTGGTCACTTCATCTGCCTGTTAATTACAATCCGTGGGTATTCTCCGGGAATAAACGATTTCAGAATATAACAGTTGAACCAGGCGCACGTTATTGGTTTCTTGAGTCGTTTTCACAAGGTTTTATCGGGATCCAGTCCATTTATTCACGCTTTCATGTGGGGGGAACCAATAAGTATCGTTATGACGGATATGGAGTAGGGATGGGGTTATCATATGGTTATTCCAAGGTCATCCGGAAAAGGTGGAACCTGGAATTTGAAGCCGGATTGGGTGTATTGTGGGCTGACTATACAAAATACCTGTGTAAGACGTGTGGCGCGCCGCAAGGTGATGAGAGAAAGCTGTATCTTATTCCTAGTAAGGCAAGCATTTCATTGGTTTATCTTTTCTAAAATCGATGGTTATGGGTAAGAGATATAAATATATATATATTGCTGTCCTTCTATTCCTCGTCTGTTCCTGCCGGCTGACGCATAAACTAGAGAATACCGGCTATCGTCCACAGGTAAATCAGCCAGGAAAGGTAACCACCAGTGCGACTAAAGATGTAGCGGAGAAGTCTGTTGTAAGTGATGCTGCCGGGAATACTGATGAACAGGTAAGGACAAGGGATGAAAAAACCGGTGAGGATATAGTTACAGTAACATTATCAGAAGTAACGGTCGTAGCCCGCACGAAAACTGTACCGGAACGTTTCGGTATGGTCAACCTGGACTTTATAGTCACTGTGCCTAAGACTCTTATAGATAAAAGATGGATGATTACTTTAACGCCTACTTTAGAGAAATCCGGAGAGAAGATAAAATTAGAGGATGTGGTAATAAATGGGGAGATATACCGTCTCTACCAGGAGAAGGGAGAAGCGATGTATTCCTCCCTGGCCGATCGTTATAACTTCTTTGCCCGTGATACCACACGGATCTGGGATTACTTTTTCCGTAAGTATAATCTGCAATATAATACGGACGCACGTCTGGATACCATTATATCCGCTGATAATAACTTCAATTATTATTATACTCAAGAGGTGGCAACCGACGAGTCGAGAAGTATGGATCTGTACCTGAAGGGGAATATATTTGCTTTAGACAAGAGTACATTTGAGCTTCCTCAATCGGACACGATCACATATTTTGTGTCAAGCATGATTCAGTTTATAGATAATGCGCCGAGATTCAAACGAAGGATAATAGAAAGACATGCTGAAGCAAATTTCTCCGCACATATCACCTTTCCCGTTGGAAGGGAAAATATTGATGAAGCATTGAATGACAATGCCTCTGAAATCGCCAAAGTGCAGGATATCATAAAACAATTGACCTGGAGCAGCGAGTTCATTATTGATTCGATCAACATGACTGCTTCTGCTTCACCAGAAGGCAGCTGGAAACTTAATGATGCGTTGGCCAAAAGAAGAGCGGTGTCGCTTAAAAGCTACTTTGCGAAGAAACTTGATGATCAAAAGGGGGTTGACACACTTTTTAACGCCAAGTGGATCGCAGAAGACTGGAAAAGAGTGTATGACCTGATAGCTGTAAATAAACGCATTACCTCGAAGAAGGCCATCCTGCAAATAATAACAGATGAAGCAGATCCGGATAAACGTGAGGCACTAATAAAGCGTAAATATCCGGCGGAGTACGGACATATAAGGGATAGTATTTATCCTGCCTTACGAGTTGTTGACTTCCAGTTTAATCTTCATCGTTCCGGTATGACAAAGGATACGATCCATACTACCGAACCGGACACTTTGTATGATAGAGGACGAGACCTGTTAAAAGCACGTAAGTATAAAGATGCGCTTGCGATATTGATAGAGTACAATGATTATAATACTGCTATCGCTTATATGAGTATTGGTTATGACAAACCCGCTTATGACATATTGTGTAATGAGCAGGAGAGTGCCAATCAGGAATATTTGTTAGCCATTCTTTGTTCACGTATTGGAAAAGAGGCTGAAGCTGTCAGGAGATACTTACATGCATGTGAACTGGATGAATCGAAGGTCTATCGAGGGGCACTGGATCCCGAAATAAATAGACTAATAAATAAATACCACTTAAATAAAAAAATAGAAGAATTATAAACTACGAATTATCATGATGAAATTGATACGATACATAATGATTGTGGGCCTTGTACTACTGTATTCGAGCTGTCGTTTTTCAGAGGACTGTAATTATACTGGCAATGTCCAGCTGACGATGGACTGGGAATCACTTTGGGGTAACATCCAAAAACCAGAATCCATGAGTGTACTGTTCTATCGCTCTGATAAACTATCAGCGCAAAGGACTTTATTAGGTGATACTATTTATGAAAATATTCCTTCAGGTGAGACGGACATGGTTATAATAAATCGTCCATCAGGGACGGATTTAATAGGATCTGAATCATATAATAGTTTGGAAATATCTCTCCCTACCTATTTTGAAGGAAATATCCGGGCTATATCTGAATGTCCGATGATATGTTCGTTCAGTAGCCATCTGACCGTACCTATTGAAGAGACTGTACAACAAACAGTTACTCCGCTTCCTATTATCAAGCAAATATTTTTTGTGGTACATGTGGTCAAGGAAGGCATAACTGGTAATGTTACAGCATGCCGGGCTTCCCTTAGCGGAATACCCACCGCTTATTCATTATCCAACCAGCAGGCATTGAGAAATAAGGCTACAGTATTTTTCCCTTTGGAAAAATCTGAAACAGAAGATGAAACTGCAGGTGAAAAATTCCAGCACGATTTCTATGTGTTGGGTGTAAACCCATCAATAGCGGGTCAGGAATCTATTCCCAAGAAGTTGACAATTACGGTATTGCTTGATGACGGAGAAATCAAGAGTGATGAGGTTGATCTTAGTGCGGAGTTGGATGCTTTTGACCAGAATATCTTTAGATGTGAGGTAACTGTTACGATTACAGCAGTCTCAACAAATGTAGAAATATCCTCATGGGAACAGGGTATATGGGGACAAATAACTATTCAATAGTTTCTAAATTATCTCTTTTATTAATTTATTAATTTTTTATTTTATGAAAAAGTTTCTTTTTTCAGCAGCGATAGCTGCGAGCATGCTGGCTGTATGCTCATGTGGTAGTGACAATGTGATGACTCCGGAGGTCGGGCTAGGAGATGAGCCGGTGTTGCTTGATGTAGCTACGAGTATTGAAGTAACACGTTCTGTTACAGGTAGGCCCATCGATACGTTCGTTTCGGGTGATGAGATCGGTTTGTATGTTAGTGCTGGAGCAGTCAATACTCCTTATAACGGAGTCGCATCAAACAAGAATGTCAAGTCGTCATTTTCTACTGTATGGACACAGGCAACTCCAGTTTACCTGTCAAGTCTGATGGCTACAATCTACGCTTATTATCCTTATAACGCATCAGTTACGGATGGTACAGCGGTTGATATTGATCATACGTCACAGACAGATTACATGTATGCAACTACGGTTGCAAACATCAATAACCGTCAACCTCATGCTGCCATCATCATGAACCATGCGCTTTCTCTTGTACAGTTTGATTTCAAGAAAGAAAACTATACAGGTATTGGGGCACTTACAGCTATTACTATAGCTAATAAGACAGGTGGTACGTCTTTAATTTCAACGGGGAAATTAAATCTGACGAATGGACAAATAACCAAAGGTGCTTCAAAAGAGCCAGTTACTAAGGCAACGAATTTACCGCAGACAATAGGGACATGGAATGAAAGCACATTTCCCAAAATGTTGGTTATTCCTACTGCTGCTACTGCTGCTGCCGGTGACATTGTGATTTCTTTCACTATAGACGGGCAGGTGTATAATTGGAATGTGCCTGTAGGAACCGCATGGGAGCAGGGAAAGAAGAATACTTATACTGTGACTATTAAGGGAACAGCACTTGAAGTATCTCCTGTTAGTATTGCTCCATGGGGAACCGGCAAGACCGATTCCGGTACAATTCAATAATTAATTTGACTTCAACAGGGAGAGTATACATGACTCTCCCTACCATTAAAATCATAGAGAATGAGACGACATAAGATAAAAGACATAGTAGAGGGAATAACAGGAACATTGTTTTGTCTTGTTTTATTCGCTATGTTTTCTTGTACTAGTGACCGAGACCAATATGGCGAAAACCTGGAGATTATAGATTTCGGGATAGTTCAACAGACACGTGCAACTGATTCATCATTTGAGAATGGTGATAAGATCGGTATTTATGCTGTAGAGTCTGGACAGAGTTTTCAGGTATCAGGCAATTATGCCGACAACCGGCAATATACCTATCAAAATGGCAAACTTCAACCTGTCACGCAGAATGACAGGATCTACGGAGTTAAGGGTAAAAGCTATGTATACCACGCCTATTATCCTTACCAGTCAGGGATTAACCCTAGCTCCGTTATTATGGATGCAACAAACATAACAACTAAAACCCGGCCGTTGTGGTCAATGCAAAACAGTGGCAATGCCAGTTCTGTACAATTTGCATTTACCAATATATTCGCGCTGATTGAGGTCAATATAAATGAAACATCGGATAAGATCACTTCTGGTAATATACTTAACAAGTATCCGAAAGTGACGATGAATATGTGCAGTAATACATTAACCACTGTAAAACAAAACCCCACTTCTGTTCCCCTTTCATTATATAGTTCATCAAACTCAAATTCAACCTTCCGGGCCTTTCTACCTTCCGGAAATGTTATAGCTTCAGGTGACGAACTTTTTGCTTTTAAAACCTCTTCTTCCGAAAGTAAAACCTTCTATGCGACAAAAGACATAACAACAGTCGCAGGAGAGAAGAACTTGTTCTCTCTAACTCACTTGGAGGAATACTTGATCAAGGCAACATCCACAGCTGGAGGTAGCATAACGAATGACGCAGCGGCACTGGCTGTTGGTAAAAAGTTTAAAGATGGCCAGCAGTGTTCAATACCTTTTGTTGCTTCTACCGGATATTTCTTTGATGGTATTTATGAAAATGATGTCAAGCAGTCTTGTACATCTTCTCCTTATACATTCAATGTAACTAAAGCTCGGACATTAGAAGTTAGATTTAAAGCAGACGTCATCACATATGGAGATTGGGTAGTCAGTGTAAGTGCAAGTCCTACGACTATAGCGGCTACAGGTGGAGCATCTTCAATAACTTCCTCCGCCGTTCGTGATGTATTCACAAACGGTACGAAAACCGGTACGGATACTGGTACTCCCACACTATCTATCAGTGGTTCAGGATTTACTCTAAGCGGAAATACACTGACTGCAATTAGTAATACTGGTTCTGCCCGGACGTGTACTATCACAGCAACATACGGTGGAGTTAGCAAGACCTGCACAGTAACTCAAAATGCTGTTGAAATAACATATGGTAACTGGGTTGTCAGTGTGAACGCAAGTCCCACGACTATTGTAGCAACAGGCGGCACTTCATCTATAACTTCCTCTGCCGTTCGTGATGTATTCACAAACGGTACGAAAACCGGTATTGATACTGCTAATCCTTCGTTATCTATCAGTGGTACAGGATTCAGTCTTAGTGGTACGACACTTTCGGCTGTAGAGAATACCGGATCTTTACGCAGCTGTATAATAACCGCAACTCATGGAGGTGTCAGTAAGACATGTACAGTAACTCAAAATGCTGGTGTGATTACATATGAATATAGTTTCAGTGTGAGTCCTACATTCTTGAGCTTCTCATCAAAAGGAGAAAGTAAGAGTTTCACTATTACATCAACAAGGGTTAAGGTTGTAAATGGTACAAATACTGGTATATCGGAAAATGTCGGATATACATCTTCTGTAAGTGGAGCTGATGCCGGTGGCTTTTCTGTATCCGGAACATCTGTTATTGCTTCTGAAAATCCGACGACGGATTTCCGGGATGCTACAGTCACCCTCACTCAAACGAATAGTGGCAAGACTGTGAAAATTACATTGGAGCAGGAAAGAAAGATCAACATTGATACAGAGATTTAAAATAGGAGTTAATAACTAAAAAATTAAAAATGAAGAAAAACAGAATTTTATTATTACCCATATTGGGTATGTTATCAGTAGTATGTTGTTTCGTTTCCTGTGGGGATGATGAAACTACATCTACAAAAAGTTCCGTCCTGTCTATAAACAGGGCGGAAGTCCTGACCCGCAGCAGTAAGGATACCTTTGCTCAAGGTGACGAGATTGGGATTTTCGTCCTTGGAGAGAACGGTGATAAGTATAATGATTGTCCTTGTTGCTGGAACAATAAGGTAACATTGTTGGATAATGTCTGGAATGTGGAAAAGAACATTTACTTGAATAGTAAATCTGGAACGCTGCGTGCATATTTCCCTTATGACGCTAAAGTAGAAACACCTGCACAAATCACGGTCGAAAGCGCAACGCAGACGGATTATCTTTATTCCAGGCCTATAACCGTGAATGCGGAAAATCCGGTTGTGACATTACAGATGCAGCATGCGCTCGCCTTGGTGAAACTTGTCATTAGTAAAGAGGGTTATCTAGGTGAAGGGAAAATCTCTGGAGTTTCACTTCAGGGGATCAATACGGAAGGAATGCTGAACATCTCTACTGGGGAGATTGATATCAGTAAAACGGGGAATGAATCTTATAAGGGTGAGTTTCTCCTTGGTGTGTCCCCGTTGACAATTGGAATTATTGCACTTCCTCAAGGTGTAACGTCTACTACTGTCCTCCTTTTGATCGATGGCGAGAGATATGGGTATAAGCTTCCTGAAGGAATATGGGAGCAGGGTAAAGAGACAACCTATACTCTAGGGATCAATACTGTCGGAAAGAAGCTTTTTGAATTAGGAAATTCTTCTATCGACGAATGGGGAACTGGTGGCAGCTATGAGGGTGACTTAGCTCCAGGAATTGATATTGGTACAGAAATTTAATAACTAAAGAAAGAACAAGATGAAAACACTAAAAAAATTATTATGGTTGGCCGCAGTTCTTCTTTGCATTGTATCTTGTAGCAAAGAGGAAGTTACGGAAAAGGTAATCGAAGTACCGGAAGGTAAAGTTTTGGTAGAAACGGAAATTGTTGTCGATGGAGTAATTCAATCAAAGACTCGTGCTTCCAGTAATGCTGGCTACACTACAGGTGACGGTTTATATGACTCTGGAGATAAGGTTATTGTAGCTGCTGTAGCTAATGAAGGTTATGAGCTGGCCGCTTTTTACGATAAGAAATATCCTAGTACAAATTTAGGGACTTCTTATGAATTTCCAGCAGCAGAACCACGTACTTTCAAAGCAGAGTTTGCAAGAAAATACACGATTACTGTATCAGCTAGTCCTACAGCTGGCGGAACTGTTAGCGGTGGAGGAACTTATAGATCCGGTAAACCCTGTACTCTTACGGCTACTCCTAATGCCGGTTATACATTTGACGGATGGTATGAAGGTAGTACTAAATTGTCATCAAATACAAGCTATTCTTTCACTGTTAGTTCTAACAGAACTATCATAGGGAAATTTGCAGTTGCAAAGACGGCGGTAAGTTTGACTATAACGTCAGTAGATGAAGGAATATCTGATGCTTCACAAGTTGAAGTGCTTGATAAAATGACGTTTACCAGTAATCTAGGGAGTCGGGTAAAAATAAAAGTAGATGGGGATACACATTGTTCAGAATATTATAGTGGTTTTATGATTTACTTTCCAGTTACAGTGAATTATAATACACCGACTTACTATAATTATAGTTATGACTATAGTGATTATGGAAATCGTGAAGAATATTGTTTTTCTGGAGCCATGTCATTCGATATACTGATTGATGGGATTCTAATACAGAGTCTATCTAAACCTTTATCCGGTCATCATAACAAGGTTTATGAGACTGACAAGTACAAGATTACAATCACAGTAGTTGAGAAATAGAAAACATGATATATTCCAGGTATAGGTTCTCTATACCTGGATATCCTATTGAAGTATATCGTTTACTACAAATTTACTGCTTTTATACTATAACCATCTTTGATTGATAACAATTGTGTAAATTGTTCCTTGGTATGTATAATTTATACATAAAGGATATATGGCGTTTGGCATATAAGTATCCCATGTCTGAACATCCTTGTTTCCAATTCTCAAGTTATACGATATTTTCATTACATTCCAGCCATGTTCTTGGGAATCTAATGAAAAGTATTCAGATGTTAGGCTTCCCACTTTTATTGTTCCAATACTACTACCAACTTCATTATATTCATTCCCTTCCTGATCCATTGAATATCCTTCTTCAAGAATATGTATTTGTACTTCAAAAGGGAGTGCCCTGCTTGACTTATAATAATATTGATTGTAATATCCTGTTCTACTTGAAAAATCTAAGTAGGCAGCTGCTATCGTAAATTTCCCTGTGATAGTTCTGTTAGGTCAACCTGGGACATTTTTCCGATAGTAATATGTCATCTATATATTTGATCTTAGAAAATTATATTTTAATTAATTTGCAAATATGGTATATATATACTATCTTTGATGAAAATATAAAATAATGGGGAAATATACTGCATTAATTCAAAAGAAACGATTTGTCTCTGGAAAAGAAATGTTTAAGGATGTCCACAATAAAGAGACGGCTTCTTCTTTACTCTACAAGTATAAGAAGCGTAACATTATTGTTCAGATCCGGAAGAATGTATATTTGCCAACCAATCCAGCAGATGGCTTTGTAGATGAAAATAAATACGAAATAGGATGTAATTCTGTTCCTAATGCTTATATATCATATCATTCGGCCATGGAATATTACGGCTTACAGAATCAAGTATTTAATAGGATCTACTTATCAACCCCAAAGCGGTTCCGAGCTTTTGAATTTGATTTCGTTGAGTATATGTATGCTCCGGACAAATTTAAAGAAGGGATAATTCAACCAGAGTTAACTAAAAATATTCATGTTACAGATATTGAACGTACTATAGTTGATTGTATAGACAGGCTGGATCTTGCAGGAGGGATTGAAGAATTGATTTATAATTTTGAACTAATAAATGAAGTGGATGAGAATAAAATATTGTATTATATGTCGTTACATAAAAAACAAGTTATATATCAAAAGTCCGGCTTTATTCTTTCCTGTTTTAAGGAGCAAATGACACTAAGTGAAATGTTCTTTGAGTTTTGTAGTGCCAATATAGGTAAGAGTGTACGCTATCTTACAGATAAATATGACTCAAACGTATATATTCCAAAATGGAAATTATATGTTCCGCAATACATTTTATCTTTGATTAAATAAATAAAACCATGAATATATTCGATATCACCCGGTCACATATTAATGATGCATCACAGAAACAAGGTTTCCAACGTGATACTTTGGAAAAAGTTATACGACTTTATTACGTGCTCAAAGCAATTTCTGAAACCCCTGTATTGAATAACAACTTAGTACTTAAAGGAGGAACTGCAATTAACCTAGCATATTTTAATCTTCCTCGTTTATCTGTAGACATTGATATGGACTTTACTAGATCAGGGAAGATGGAAGACCTATTAGATCTACGAAAAAAAATAAAAGATACTTTGTTTAGCCTTTTACAATCACAAGGGTATATCATTGGGAAAGGAGGAAAGGAACTTCATACACTTGATCAATGGACTTTCAACTATCAAAGTATAGCCGGGAATAATGATCACATAAAGATAGAGCTGAATTATGGTATCAGAAATCATATTTTTCCAGCAATACAAAAAGATATTAATCTAAGTATTGTTTCTGATCCAGGAATTAAGGTACCAACTTTACACCCTTGTGAACTCTTTGCAACGAAAATTAATGCTTTGCTTGAAAGAGCAGCTGTACGAGATTTATTTGATGTATATTCATTATCTTGTTCGAGTATGCTTTCTACTCCAGAAGAAAAGGAAATGCTACGAAAAGCTATCGTATTCTACCAGACTGTCGGAGTGGAAGGTAAGCCTAGAAAAGAGATTAATATTTCTAAGATCATAAGTGTTCAGCCCTCGAAGATAAAGAGTCAACTGATGCCATTGCTTCCTTCAGGGAAGAAATTCTTCCCGGTTGATGATGCAAAGAAGAATACAATGCAATATTTAAAAGCTGTACTTATCTTAACCCCAAATGAGATGGAATATATTGAAAGCTTCAGCAAAGGAGTTTATAAACCAGAACTATTGTTTTCAGACCCAGCAATAATAGAACGAATTGCAGCACACCCAATGGCATTATGGAAAATAGCACAAATAGAAAAAGATAGTACTTTTTCTTGCAATAATGAGTTTATAGAAGCCATTGCACAGAATGATTACTCACGTATAATAACTATGAAAGAACAAGGATATACTCCGAAGCTAAGTGTTATTGAAGAATTGGAAGGGAGAATATCATCCCAAGCGGTAATTGCAATTAAGAAAATATTCGAATTGCCAATTGAAACACCGGGATTGAGTAACATCCAACAGACGCAGAGTAATGCTTATACACAAGGTAAAGACAATGAGCTTGAACTTTAATATAATGAATATGGCTGCATATTGTTAAGGTTAGCCTAGATTTTTCCGGAAGTATTTTCTGCCAAATCTACAATATTAATCAATCTCCACGAATTTAAGTTTGGACTTACCAGCACATTTCCCCTTCAGGGGAGAGTTGTATCTCATGGTGCAGTTCTCTTATTTGATGTCGGTTGTTTCCTTTTCCTTTTCGTGTTGCTCTTTTTCAGTTCCTTTTCGACAGTCAAATCCGTAACTGCGCTATAAACTTGGGTAGTCTTTACACTTTTGTGTCCTAGCAATTTCTGAACTGTAGTGATATTCACTCCACGATATATTAATAATGTTGCGAACGTATGCCGTGCTGAATGAAAGGAAATATTACGTTTTATACCAATCTTTTTCAGTATTGATTTAACTATCCTATTGGTTTTCTGATTTGATTCAAGAAGGAATAACTTTCCCCGGCTCCGAGGTATAGACTTACTTAAAAGTAAGGCTTTTCCATCAAAGATTGTGGAGACAGGTATTCTCACTTCTATATTAGTCTTGTGCATCTTCATAATGAGCCATTTTTTTCTATTGATGGAATAGATGTCCTGCTTGGTAATATTATAAATATCGGAATATCGCAACCCTGTGTAGCAACTATACAGAAAAGCGTTCAATATTTCATCAGGCTCATTCTGTTGTTGGTATTGCTCTATCAATTCCAGCTCTTTTTCTGTGAGTGACTCCCGGTGAGTTTCCTGCGATTTGATTGTATAATTTAGGAATGGATCTTTGAGAATGATTTCTTTCTTCCTGGCCACATTGATATATCTCTTTATGACTTTCATGTGCCGGGCAATGGTATTTATCGAAAGCTTCTTTTCATTTCGCATGAACGCTTCCAGGTGTAGAAGAAAATCACAATTGATATCCCTTATATCCTGATAGCATTTATAATCTTTTAGTTGCCGGTGCGTATCAAAATGCAACGTTTTGGTACTGTCACATACGTTAGCCAATTTAATTTCATTCTCCATGAAATTAATGAAGTCAAGACCCTCATTTGTTGCATTTATCAGAGTCGGCATACTTAGATTATTCAAGTTACCACGGCTCATGATATAACTTTTCCCTAAGATGTTTACTTGCACAAGAAGTGCCCCTGTCTCTTCTGTTAACCCTAATTCTCGTAATTGAGACTCCAGTGTAGATAAAACCCCCTCTATATCCATTTTTTGCACAAAGATACAAATTGAATAATAGATGATACTTACGGAAAAAATAAGCCACTAACCTAGCAGAACTATCACTGGGAAGTTTAATGTAGAAATAATAGAGATAACTATAGGATTTGAGCAATGGGAAGATCAGAATAATCACTATTACAAATTATCAAGTAGTGAACCTGTAACTACTGATATTACTGTGAAACAATGGATATATTACAAAGAGGAAAATATCTGTGAAGGGATCATTGAGTATGAACAAGATATACTTATTGAAGTTACTATACCAAAAGGAAAAACATCAGCTGAAACATATGTTAATATTAGTGTTGGACAATGTACATTAACAAGTCTCATTTGTACAGAGAAAGCAATTAAATTATGGGATGGAAAAATAATAAATGGTGCTAAATATAAATCCTCCTCTAATGGCTTAGGCGGATGGTATTAAAGGAATTCATTTAATTAATAAATTAGTTAGATCCAGACGCATCTATAAATACGTCTGGATCTAAATTAACACCTAATTTGTAGCATTTTTACAAGAAACGCAATATAAGTAACTTCCTTCTATTCTTGAACTTTATCATTACCAATTATTGCTACCCAATTTATAAGTAAAACCATTGAACGTTTTTATATTCCATAAAGAGTGATCTTTAGATTTTAAATAATAAAGCGCTTGATTACCTGACCCTCCTGAAGTATACCCTTCTTTATTAGACTCTGTTTTCCCAATAGGTATCGTGAATTTTGCTGTAATAACTTCTGAGAATATTAGTTCTTCCGTTCCTTCATAATCTTCTCTGTACTCCTCATGAATGATTTGACATATTGAAGTGATCGGTGTCGTCACAGGAACTGATGATTTTAAATAAAATATCTTTGTAACATAAGGACTCATTCTTACAACATCCACCAAAGCGTCAATCTGAATATTCCCATTAAATTTCCCTGTGATAGTTCTGTTAGGTTAACCAGGATAGAACTTCACAATTTCCCGGGAATCAATAGCCGGCGTTTTTTTTCGGAAGAAGCAAATCACGGGATTTTCATTCCCGGTATGTAGCTCATCCGGAGAGATTCATCAGGTGAACACCGGGAATATATTTTTTCCCCTACTATGTTTTCAAAGGCCTTGTTTTTCAGCGAAATATAATTCGTTTTATTTTGTTTCTTCGCATTAAAATACATATCTTTGCGAATAATTACCGCCGTGATAATTACCGCCGTGATAATTACCGCCAGATTAAAGAACAAAGTTGTTTACTAATAACAAGAATAGAAAGGAATTAATTATGGAACCAGTTTTCAGCAAAATACAAAAACAGAAAGCAGACTTTATCCAGAAGAATAAACATGCCAGGCTTTCTTCACTTATATCTTCAGAAATAAAAAACTTAGCTGTAGTATGGTGCTACTATTCGGGAAAGATAGAAGGGAACACCTATACTTATGTAGAAACTGAAGCTCTGTTGAAAGACAATATCACCTCTGAAAAAAGATATGAGGACGCCAAGATGCTGAAGAACCTCTATAATACTTTTATCGGAGAAATAGAATATATAAATAAGGCAGGAAACAAAGAACAAATAGACGAGCGTACTTTGCTCCGGATACATCGCTCAATCTCCAGTGAACTTGTGTCAACTGAAGAGTCTGGTATGTTACGCAATCGTGCCGTGAAAATTACCGGGACAGAATATATTCCCCCAAAAGATATTCAAGGGATCCGAATGAAATTGAATGAAATCCTCTTTAACCAGGATCTTTATGATGATCCATTGGAAAAGGCTGTTTATTTGCATTGTAATATTGCCAAGCTTCAGCCATTTATAGACGGAAATAAGCGAACATCACGTATGCTTGAAAGTATTTCGTTAATGAATGCTGATATAATCCCAGTATATTCGGCAAAAGATGCTGATATTTTACATTACAGAAAGGGATTGATCACTTTCTATGAGACTGGAGACTATTCTAGATACGCTGACTATTTTCTAAATCGGCAAATTGAGAGAATAAATGAAATCTCTTTATCTGGAGAGAGAACGTTTGATTTGATTAATAACCGAATCATTGAACCTGATCGTGGTATGGAATTATAAAAAAGTTATTGGGGATTATCAAAGGAATAGGAATAGTTGGGTATGAAGATAAAATGGCAAATATGCTTAAAGAAATGATGGAATTACAAGTAATACAAAGCAAGATCTACGAGATCCGTGGTCAGAAAGTGATGTTGGACTTTGATCTGGCCGAAATATATCAAGTTGAAACACGAGTACTCAACCAGTCTGTAAAACGAAATATTCAAAGATTTCCGGAGGACTTTATGTTTCAGTTAACAAGTCAGGAATGGACTGATATGTCATCACAATTTGTGATGACATCACGTTTAAAACGTCCTAAAACAGCTCGTCCTCTGGCATTTACTGAACATGGTGTAGTTATGCTATCGAGTGTACTCAAGAGCGAAATAGCAGTTCAAACCAGTGTATTAATAGTTCGTGCATTTGTCGCTATACGACAACTTATGAGTAATTCGCCAGTAGATCGAGTAGGTCAGGTGGAGAATCAGATGAAGGAACTGAAGGAATACATTGAAGATGTTTTTGCTGATTATAACGATATAAACGATGATACCCGGATGCAGCTAGAGCTAATTAACCAAACGCTTGCAGAGCTGCAAATGCAGAAAAAGTTAGAAAACAAACCTCGTAATCCTGTTGGATTCAAAAAATAAATAAGTTATGGATATACAGAAAGCAATTAATGTGATCGACAAAGTTTCGACACTCATAGTAGAAAAAGTACCACCGTATTTCGTA
>ENA-OPSU01000027-OPSU01000027.1-human-gut-metagenome-genome-assembly--contig:-NODE-27-length-88276-cov-6.798676_pt1 | contig 88276 bp, 71 predicted proteins | sample MGYA00241811_ERZ501913 | MGnify/ENA primary metagenome ERZ501913 (study PRJEB25962, sample SAMEA2042113) | human gut metagenome | biome: human gut; feature: human-associated habitat; material: faeces...
GATGGTGTACCTTACTAATTTTTTGTTTTGATTATGATACGAAAATTTAATTCTTTGGAAAGTCTGGAACAAGGTTCTGGACTTGTTCCTAATGTTGAGCCTGATGTTTTTGCTGTTGCTCCTGAGTTTGATTGTACTGAAGAGCTTCGTGTGGAGATTGATGATACTGATGAAACTCGTCCGGTGCGTTATACCTCTGACGTTCGTTTGATTCTTCATACTAAGGACCTGGCTTCCCGTGCCGGTCTTGCTATTGCTTCTAAGTTTGGTCAAAGCAAGCAATCTCCCTCTCAAATTCAGCAAATAATGGATACGATGTCTGATGATGACCTTTTGTCAACGGTGCGTTCTCGGCATATTCAGTCACCTTCTGAAATTATTGCTTGGTCTAAGGATTTGTCGGCTTATGCTGAGAATCTTGAGTCTCAAGCTCAAGAGTTAATCGAATCTGAAACTGCTAAACAAGAGACAGAAAAGGCGGCTGCTGCTTCCGCTGAATCTGCACCTTCTGAATAATGGGTCTTTTTGGTTCAATCGCTGGTGGCCTCCTTGGCGCTGGTTCTTCTTCAATTCAAAATTCGCAGAATAGACAGAACGTCCGGGAGACCAACCAGATGAATTACAAGATTAATCAGATGAATAACCAGTTCAACGAACGTATGGCGATACAGCAGCGTAATTGGCAGGAGAATATGTGGAATAAGGAGAACGCTTATAACACTGCTTCTGCCCAACGCCAACGTCTCGAGGAAGCTGGTTTGAATCCTTATTTGATGATGAACGGAGGCTCAGCTGGTGCTGCTCAATCAGCTGGTACTGGCGCTTCTGCTTCTTCTTCTGGTTCTGCCGTCATGCAACCTTTTCAGGCTGATTATTCCGGTATAGGTTCTTCTATTGGTAATATTTTCCAATTCGAGTTGATGCAATCTGAAAAGTCTCAATTGCAAGGCGCTAGACAGCTTGCTGATGCTAAGGCAATGGAAACTCTTTCCAATATCGATTGGGGAAAACTTACCGACGAGACTCGTAATTATTTGGAAAGTACTGGATTGGCTCGAGCTCAGCTTGGTTACGCTAAGGAACAACAGGAAGTTGATAATATGGCAATGACTGGTCTTATTATGCATGCTCAGCGTTCTGGTATGCTTCTCGATAATGAGGCTAAAGGTATTTTGAATAAGTATCTTGACCAGCAACAACAGTTTGATTTGAATGTCAAGGCTGCGGATTACTACCAGCGTATGTCTGCCGGATATCTTTCTTATGCTGAAGCTAAAAAAGCTTTGGCTGAAGAAGCTTTGGCTGCTGCCCGGACTCGTGGTCAAAACATTTCTAATGAAGTTGCTTCTCGTGTTGCTGAGTCTCAAATTGCTGCCAATATTGCGGCTAATGAATCTTCTGAGGCTTATCATAATGAAGAACTTCGACTTGGTCTTCCTCAAGACAATGCTCGCAGTAAGAATATTGAGGAATGGTATAGGGCTAGAAATGAGAAGAAAAGATATAAATATTTTGATGCTGATAAATGGGTTGAATATGGCACTAGTATTGGTAATATTATAGGTAATTTCTTACCTCGTAGGGTTATTTCTAAGTCTTTTTCTCGTTCTATTAACCATAACTCTAACACTGGTTCTAGTACTAATTATAATTACAATTATAGCTATAAGCGCTAGCATATCTTTTTTACATTTGCCCGGCCGTACTCGATACGTGCCGGGTTTTGTTTTTTGGAGTAATTCTTGGTACCGCGCGTAGCGTGGTTATACACCTACTGAATTTCGGGACGATAGGACTGAAATCAGAGCCGCCAGGCTATAGTACTGCCATCCTTAAAACTTGACGTTTGCAACGCGTAAGCAATCTTCCTCTAATCTTTTCTTTTCCGTCGCCGCTAAACACCTAAAATATAAATTGGCGAAGCCTACATGAGTTTGCCCGGAGGGAAAGCTATTTACCTCATAGCTTTCAGTCGCCCCCTTGTCTTATATACGCAAACTCACAGACTAGCCTGCCACCCGCATAGCTTATTGTTTATTTATGTTAATATTTTACGTTGATATTTGTTTTTTTTAAATCTTTATTCATATCTTTGCTCTGTCTTTAAAAACAATGTCTAATTTAATTTTTTATTTTATGGAAAAGTATTATTTGTGCTCCGTTCAATCAAAAACGAATCCTAATCAGAATGAAACTATTCTTGTTCCTGTTGACGAAGTTTCTGAATTTGTTTCTTCATTTCTTCGTCCTGATTGTGTTCTTATTATTTCTCAATGTTCAACTTTTAAAGCAATTTCTGATGAAAAGTGAAACTAAATCTAAAATCTGGTCTGCTATTATTGCAGCTGCTGTCAGTCTTCTTACGTCTATTGCCCAAATTTTTTCGTAAGTCATGAATCCTGAATTAATGAATTTTATTGAATGGCTTCTCCGTCGGAATATTCATTTTACTGTTACTTCCGCTTTCCGGACTGCAGCACAGAATGATGCTTGTAACGGTTCTAAAACTTCTCAGCATCTGACTGGAGATGCTATTGACCTAGCGCCTGTTGATTATCCGATTGGTGTTTTCTTCTCGATAGTTGAAGATTCTCCTTTTGAATTTGATCAGCTTATAAGATATCGTACATTTATTCATGTTTCCTTTGCTCGTGGTCGTAAGCCTCGTCAAATGAAACTTAATTTTTCTGATAGAAAATGATTACCAAGGAATTGCAGAATAAGCTAGTGACTCGTTGTCAAAATCCTCGTACAGTTGTCAACAAGTATACGCATGAGCCTGTTCTTGTGTCTTGTGGCTCTTGCCCTTCTTGTATTCTTCGTCGTTCCGGGATTCAAACGAATTTGCTTACTACTTATTCTGCTCAATTCCGTTATGTTTATTTTGTCACTCTTACTTATGCTCCTCGCTTTCTTCCTACTTTGGAGGTTTCGATTATTGAAACTTGTACGGACGATATTGCGGATGTACCCTGCGTTCCCAATATTAATTACTTGGACGCTGGTGACCCTAACACTTATTTGTTTGGTTTTCGTAGCGTTCCTCGCTCCGCTTCTGTTAAGTTGAAAAACTCTACCGTCGAACGTACTTTTAAAGACCCTGAAGTTCGTTTTACTTATGCCCTGAAACCTAAGGAGCTTTTGTCTATTCTTGGAAAGATTAAACATAATGTTCCTAATAGGATTCCTTATGTTTGTAATCGTGACCTTGATTTGTTTTTGAAACGTTTAAGAAGTTATTACCCAGATGAAAAATTACGTTACTACGCTGTATCGGAATACGGACCTACCAGTTTCCGCCCGCATTGGCATTTGTTATTGTTTTCCAATTCCGAACGATTCTCGCAAACTGTTCTTGAAAATGTATCTAAGGCTTGGTCTTACGGACGTTGTGATGCGTCACTCTCGAGAGGATTCGCAGCTCCGTATGTTGCGTCGTATGTTAACAGTTTTGTCGCTTTACCCGACTTTTATATTCAAATGCCAAAAGTGGTGCGACCTAAATCCTTCCATTCCATTGGATTTACAGAATCAAATCTCTTTCCTCGAAAGGTACGAATTGCCGAAATTGATGAGGTTACCGATAAGTGTCTTAATGGAGTCCGCATTGAGCGCGATGGATATTTTCGTACAATTAAGCCTTCTTGGCCGTATCTCCTTCGATTATTCCCCCGATTTTCGGACGCTGTTCGTAAATTTCCACCGAGTGTTTACCAATTATTATTTTCTGCGTTCACTGCGCCCGGGCGAGTCATTCGTAGCGGATGTGCAGATATAGGCTGTGACCCTTTTACTGAGAATGCTGAATCTAAACAAAGTATTTTGTCTTTTTGTAAACAGTATTTAAATTATGTAGATAATTATGGAAAAAGAAATGATGAACGAAATATTCTTTCACCTAAAGAGCGTTTACCGCATAGTGATATTCTCATTCTTTCTGAATGTCGTTTGTACGATGGTGTTGATTTGGAAATTACTCATCGTCTCTCCCGTGTATACCGCTTTTTCCTCGGAATTGCGAAATTTATTCGAACATATTCAACAGACGGATGTTCAGAACGTTTCTGGTCCAGCGGCATTCCGGGAGGAGAGCTCTTTGGACGAGAACGTTTCCTGCGCATTATCTCCGAGAAAATAGTTAATTTTTGGAATCGTTATGATTATAACCGTCTTGTAGATTTCTATCAAACCTTGGAAGATTCTAATGATAGGGATTTGGTAGATTTTGAGCTTCGTAACTATTCTTTCCGTTATGATAGGACTGTTCTCGATAAGGAAAAACCTTACCATGAATTACCTCTTGTTCGTCGTTTGGCTGCCGCTGCATTGATGAAATGTAGGGATAAGGTCAAACACAAGGGGCTTAATGATTTATTTGGTATTTTTTCTTATCATGACTGATAATGTTTAATTTTAAATTGTTTTTTTATGGCGTCTTACACTGGAATGTCCAATCTTCAGAATCATCCTCACCGTTCTGGATTTGATATTGGACGTAAAAATGCATTTACTGCGAAAGTTGGTGAGCTTCTTCCCGTTTACTGGGATATTTCCATGCCTGGTGATAAGTACAAATTCAACGTTGAGTATTTCACCCGTACTCAGCCCGTTGAGACTTCTGCTTATACCCGGTTGCGTGAATACTTTGATTTTTATGCTGTGCCGTTGCGTCTTCTTTGGAAGTCTGCTCCTTCTGTGTTGACTCGAATGCAGGATGTTAATCAGGTTCAAGCGTTGTCTTTGACTCAAAATTTGTCTTTGGGTACTTATCTTCCTTCTCTTCCCTTGATTCAGCTGGGAGCTGCTTTGAGTCGTTTGAACAATAACAGCTGGAATCCCGGCTTTGCTAATTCTTTAAAGAATATGTTTGGGTTTTCTCGTGCTGAGTTGTCTTATAAATTGCTGAGTTATCTTGGTTATGGTAATTTCATTCCAACTGCTCCTTCTGAAGGTGGCCGTTGGTGGTCTACTTCATTGAAAAAAAACGATTCCTCATCAAATTATACTCAGTTGTATATTCAAAACAATTATGTAAATATTTTCCCTCTTTTGGCTTATCAGAAGATTTATCAAGATTTTTTCCGTTGGTCTCAGTGGGAAAAGTCTAATCCCTCTTCTTATAATGTGGATTATTTCACTGGAAGTTCTCCTTCTTTGGTTTCTTCTTTACCGGATTCTAACACTGCTTACTGGAAATCAGACACGATGTTTGACCTCAAATATTGTAACTGGAACAAGGATATGCTAATGGGTGTTCTTCCGAATTCCCAATTTGGCGATGTTGCTGTTGTTGATATTTCCAACTCCGGAACTTCTGATGTTGTTTTAGGTTCTGATGATAAAAAGAGTACAGTTGGTATTGCTTCTGCTATTACTTCTAATTCTGCACCAGTTCCTTTCTTTGCTTTGCAAGCCTCTGCTTCTAATGCTGTACCTGCGGGTTCTTCCCTTCGTGTTGATTTATCAACTTTGCAATCTCAATTTACAGTTCTTGCTCTCCGTCAATCTGAAGCTCTACAGCGTTGGAAAGAAATCAGCCAGTCCGGTGATAGCGACTACCGTGAACAGATACGTAAACATTTTGGCGTGAAACTTCCCCAGGCTCTTTCCAATATGTGTACTTATATTGGTGGCATTTCTCGTAACCTTGATATCAGTGAGGTTGTGAACAATAACCTTGCTACTGAAGGTGATACTGCTGTTATTGCTGGTAAAGGAGTTGGTGCTGGTAACGGTTCTTTCACTTATACTACTAACGAGCCTAGTGTCGTTATGTGTCTTTATCATGCCGTTCCTTTGCTTGATTACACTCTTACCGGTCAGGATGGTCAGTTGCTTGTAACTGATGCTGAGTCCCTCCCGATTCCGGAATTCGACAATATCGGTATGGAAGTTCTTCCTATGACGCAGATTTTCAATTCTCCAAAAGCCTCTATTGTCAATTTGTTTAACGCTGGTTATAATCCACGTTATTTCAATTGGAAGACAAAACTTGATGTTATTAATGGTGCGTTTACCACTACCCTCAAGTCTTGGGTTTCTCCCGTAACCGAATCTCTCCTTTCTGGATGGTTTGGATTTGGATATAGTGAAGGCGATGTTAATAAGAACAATAAGGTTGTCTTGAATTATAGGTTCTTCAAGGTTAACCCTTCTGTTCTTGACCCTATTTTTGGTGTTGCTGCTGATTCTTCTTGGGATATTCCGGTTGGGATAGCGAACAGTTGAGCAACGAAATCAGAGAAAACACTTGGTTGGTGTCCGAGGAAGAGAAATCATATCTGATGAAAAACAATATTAAAGATATGTGGCGGAAAGCTTTAGAGAAGTTAGGCAGCAAGTATGAAACGTGGTCACGTTTCCCACAAGTGCCTACTCTCAATTAATTTCTCATTTCTTAGGATTCAAACATTGGAGAAGCAATGCATCTTTGTAACAACCCTCCACCTGCAACCAGTTTTTTAATAATCCGCATTGAACGAAACCACAAGAGGTGAACAGTTTTACACATACTTCATTATCCGTCATGACATGTGCATAGAGTTGACTTAAAGACAGAAAATCAAAAGCATATTCACAAAGCAATTTCAATGCATCAGTAGCATAACCTCGTTGCCGATAATCCTTATGGACGGCAATCCCTACTTCTCCCCGCGAATGAAGGGGTACAAAATCTGTTATATCAATTGTGCCGAGTATACACTGGTCAGATTTGCGTACAATCATCAGCCGCAATTGCTTATCGGCAAACACATCGCACTGTGAGCCTTCGATGTATTGACGAAGCACATAACGGGAATAAGGAACCGTAAAATTACTAATATCCCACATTGAAGGGTCATTTTCCATCTCGTACATAATGTCCATATCTTCCGGTTCTACCGCACGAAGATAGATACGCTCGTTCATCAAGAAAGACTGTCTCATAGCTTTTCTTCTTTTGCAATGTGAAGTTCGTTACGCAATCTCTTCTCACTGGGCAGGCAGAAAAGTGACGCCGTGAGGCCAATCAGCATACAGAGGTTACCCGTACTGCTCAACGTCAGGTAGTAACACAAAAGGTTCACTACAATAGCTACTTCAAGCACTCCCAAGCGAACAATGTTCCATTGCACATATCGCTTCAAGGCAAGCGTGATAGTCATGTGATCTATCTTTTTCTTAAGCACCAAGCTAAATAATTTGAGAGAAAGAGGCACACACAAAGCAGTGAGCAAAATGCCGACCGTCTCAAAATAATAGGTAGCTGATGCGTTATCTACCAAACCTCCTACGGGAAAAAGTTCAAATTCTCCTGCCCCAAGCAAAAATGCCGGGAGCACCCAAAAGAAAACATAACTGATATTCAAATTTCTGACAGCTCGTTTTATCTGTTCTTCCATGTTCGTTCTTAAATGATTAATAATGATTATACAGTTCCGGTAAAAAGCGTCCGGTTCACAATACTGCGTCCTAAAGTTACTTCATCGGCATATTCAAGTTCATCACCAACCGATATGCCACGGGCTATCACACTTAGTTTAACCCCTAGTTTATCCAGCTTGCGATAGATATAGAAGTTGGTAGTATCCCCCTCCATCGTAGTGCTCAATGCCAGAATAACTTCTTTGACTCCACCTTCAGCCACCCGCTGCACCAGGCTTTCAATTTGAAGGTCACTCGGTCCGACTCCGTCCATTGGAGAAATAACCCCACCCAAAACGTGATAAAGCCCGCGATACTGCTGGGTTGCTTCCACCGCCATTACATCACGGATATTTTCCACCACACAGACAGTGGAAACATCCCGTTGCGGATTAGCGCAAATCTGGCAAGTTTCAGTATCGGATATATTATGACACACTTTGCAGTATTTCACCTCACGTTTCAACGTTATGATAGAATTTCCGAAAGCTTCCACCGTAGCCGTATCCTGACGGAGCAGATGCAGAACAAGCCTCATAGCCGTCTTACGCCCGATACCCGGAAGTTTGGAAAATTCGCCGACTGCCTTTTCAAGCAGTATAGAAGGATATTGTTGGTTCATAGATAATATTTGCTGTTCTATCGATAAAACCTTGCAAAGATACAGATTATTGTTTTTAATACCTACAAAAATTGCTACCTTTGCATCTGTTATGATGATACTAGTCACTATTCTTTGCTACTTCGCGGTATTATTACTAATAGCCCGTATCACCGGACGTAAGGGCGGATCGAATGCAGCGTTCTTCAAGGGAGAGAACCAATCACCTTGGTATATAGTCTCTTTTGGAATGATTGGCGCCTCTATCTCCGGAGTCACTTTCGTCTCTGTACCGGGAATGGTGCGCGGAATGGATATGACGTATATGCAAACGGTACTCGGATTTTTCTTCGGATACATGGCCGTAGCCCATATCTTACTTCCTTTATATTATAAGTTGAATCTGACAAGTATCTACGGATATCTCGGCACCCGCATCGGGATGCGTGCCTATCGCACCGGTTCCTTTTTCTTTCTGCTGTCACGCATGTTGGGAACCGCAGCCAAACTTTATCTGGTATGCCTCATTCTCCATACGTATGTATTTCAGGAAATGCACGTTCCCTTTTGGCTGATTGCTGTCGGTTCGGTTGCATTGGTATGGATATATACTCATAAAAGCGGAATAAAGACCATTGTGTGGACAGATACCTTACAAACATTTTGCCTGATTGCCGCTCTGATTTTTATCATCTATTTTACGATCCAAAGATTAGACCTTAACTTCAGCGGCATTGTGCAAACAATCCAAAACAGCGAACACAGCCGTATTTTTGTATTTGACGACTGGGTATCCCGACAGAACTTCTTCAAACAGTTCTTCAGTGGTATCTTCATCGTCATCGTAATGACCGGACTGGATCAGGATATGATGCAAAAGAATCTTTCTTGCCGGAACCTCCAGGAAGCACAAAAAAACATGTACTGCTACGGTTTCTCATTCATTCCGCTAAATTTCCTTTTTCTATGCTTGGGAATTCTATTAATAGCGCTAGCGGGACAGATGCACCTCGAACTGCCAGCCATGAATGATGATATACTACCCATGTTTGCAGCCCAAGGTTATCTGGGACAATCCGTATTGGTACTTTTTACAATCGGTATTATCGCAGCAGCTTTCAGCAACTCGGATTCCGCCCTGACAGCCATGACAACCAGTGTATGCGTAGACCTGCTGAATACGGAAAAAGACACAGAAGAAACGGCACGTCGCAAAAGAAGCAAAGTGCATTTATCGTTATCAGTCTTATTGGCATTCTTCATCTGCCTGGTAGAAATACTTAATAATAAGAGCGTTATTGACGCCATATATATCATCGCCTCCTACACATACGGCCCCCTGCTTGGAATGTTTGCTTTCGGACTTTTTACACGCAGGCAAACGAACGACCGGTGGGTTCCTCTCATAGCCATCCTTTCACCACTGATCTGCTATCTTGCCGACTGGTGGATTGAAAAAGAAACCGGATATAAATTCGGTTATGAATTGCTAATGTTAAATGGAACGCTTACCTTTGCGGGGTTAATTTGTATGTCTAAAAAAGGGAAAACGCTGAAAGTACCATGAAAACAGGTACTCCGAAGTTTATAATAAATAATGGCAGAGTTTATTATAAACTGCGCAATAGTTTATTATAAACGATTTTACAAAGAAATAAATGACAAGAAAATGGAAATAACAAGTGCTGAATTTGTGATTAGCAATACGGACGTGAAGAAATGCCCAGCCGGTATTTTCCCGGAATATGCCTTTATAGGCCGTTCGAATGTGGGTAAATCAAGTCTTATCAATATGTTGACCAGTCGTAAAGGTCTGGCCATGACCTCCTCTACTCCGGGAAAAACGATGTTAATCAACCACTTCCTTATCAATAAGAATTGGTATCTCGTCGACCTTCCGGGATATGGCTATGCCCGACGCGGACAAAAAGGGAAAGACCAGATACGCACCATAATCGAAGATTATATTTTGGAACGGGAGCAAATGACCAACCTCTTTGTCCTGATAGACAGCCGGCTGGAACCTCAAAAAATAGACCTTGAGTTTATGGAATGGCTGGGCGAGAACGGTATCCCCTTCTCTATCATCTTTACCAAAGCCGATAAACTCAAAGGTGGACGTTTAAAAATGAATATCAATGCCTATTTACGTGAGTTGAGTAAACAATGGGAAGAGCTCCCTCCTCACTTCGTATCTTCCTCGGAAGACCGCACAGGACGTATTGATATACTCAACTACATAGAAAACATAAACAAGGATCTCAATGTTAAATGAAAGAAGAATGAAAATGAAAAAGAGTTTTTTATCTATTGCCTTTATGGCAGTATTTATGCTGATGGCGACTAACAGCCAGGCGCAATCATGGTCCGACTTATTAAATAAGGACAACATTTCAAAAGTAGTGAATGCCATCACCGGAACCACCGAATCTATCGACATGACCGGAACATGGAACTACAAAGGTTCGGCCGTAGAGTTCGAATCGGATAACTTACTAATGAAAGCAGGCGGAGCTGCCGCAGCCACTATGGCTGAAAATAAGCTGAACGAACAATTAAGCAAAATAGGTATTAAAGACGGCCAAATGAGTTTCACTTTCAATGCCGACAGTACTTTCACCAGCACGGTGGGCAAGAAAACATTGAAAGGCACTTACTCCTACAATGCTTCAACCAAACAAGTTGATTTGAAGTATTTGAAACTTCTGAATCTGCACGCTAAAGTAAATTGCAGTTCCAGTTCACTGGAGTTACTGTTCAACTCGGACAAACTGTTGAAATTAATGGCTTTCATCGGCAGCAAAAGCAGCAGTACCGCACTGAAAACAGTTAGTTCACTGGCCGAAAATTACGATGGAATGATGCTCGGATTCCAACTCTCAAAATAGCAAAAGAGAATCGTTTAATACTATTTCGCACTCCATAAAGTATATTTTAGGGGAAAAGCATTATCTTTGTCGTTTGTAATCAAAAAGAGAAGGAAAAATGAAAAAGATACTTTTTTTAATGACCCTGTTAGTAATGGGCGTAAGCTTTGCATTTGCACAAACAAATGCAGATATCAAGTTTGACAAAACAACTCACGATTTCGGTAAGTTTTCTGAAAACAGCCCGGTTGTCAGTTGCACATTTACCTTTACTAATATCGGCGATGCCCCGCTGGTGATCCATCAGGCTGTAGCCTCTTGCGGATGTACAGTACCCGAATATACAAAGGAACCCATCATGCCGGGTAAAAAGGGAACAATCAAGGTGACTTATAACGGAACAGGCAAATATCCGGGACATTTCAAAAAATCAATCACCTTGCGTACCAACGCCAAAACAGAGATGGTAAGATTGTATATCGAAGGCGATATGACGGCAAAAGATGCAAAGTAGGAAAAAATAGACTATTACATAAAGGAGAATCTTTCGGTTCTCCTTTTTTTTTGTTTACTTTGAGGACGGAAATGTAAATTAACACATTAGCAAATTATAAAAACTATGAAACAAGAAGAAGACAAATTCACCGGGTTACCCGAGAATGCGTTCAGAGAGTTGAAACCTGGGGAAGTGTACAACCCGTTGATGGGTCCCTCTAAAAATTATCCGGAAGTTAATATCTGGTCAGTAGCATGGGGTATTGCCATGGCAATCCTTTTTTCAGCCGCCGCTGCCTATCTGGGGTTGAAGGTCGGACAGGTATTTGAAGCAGCTATTCCAATTGCGATCATTGCCGTAGGAGTTTCCGGAGCTGCCAAAAGAAAAAATGCGTTGGGCGAAAATGTGATTATCCAGTCTATCGGAGCTTGTTCCGGAGTAATCGTTGCCGGAGCGATCTTCACCCTCCCCGCTCTTTATATTCTCCAAGCTAAATATCCCGAGATGACGGTTACCTTCATGCAGGTATTCATCAGCTCTTTATTGGGTGGCGTATTGGGTATTCTATTCCTGATCCCTTTCCGTAAATACTTCGTCAGCGACATGCATGGAAAATATCCTTTCCCGGAAGCAACAGCTACTACACAGGTGTTGATCTCCGGAGAAAAAGGCGGCAGCCAGGCCAAACCATTATTGATGGCAGGTATGATCGGCGGATTATATGACTTCATCGTAGCGACATTCGGATGGTGGAACGAGAATTTTACTACCCGTGTTTGCAGTGCCGGAGAAATGCTGGCAGAAAAGGCAAAATTGGTATTCAAGGTAAACACCGGTGCCGCTGTGCTTGGTTTGGGATATATCGTCGGACTGAAATATGCTTCCATCATTTGTGCCGGTTCACTGGCTGTGTGGTGGATTATCATTCCGGGAATGTCTGCTATCTGGGGTGACAGTGTACTGAATGCATGGAATCCGGAAATCACCTCTACCGTAGGTATGATGAGCCCGGAAGAAATATTCAAATATTATGCCAAGAGCATCGGTATCGGCGGTATCGCTATGGCAGGTGTGATCGGTATTATCCGTTCCTGGGGCATCATCAAGAGCGCTGTCGGGCTGGCAGCCAAAGAAATGGGCGGTAAAGGGAATGTAGAGAAGAGCATTATCCGTACCCAACGGGATCTTTCCATGAAGATTATCGCTATCGGTTCCATCATCACACTGATATTAATCGTATTATTCTTCTATCTCGATGTCATGCAAGGGAATCTGTTGCATACATTGGTAGCCATTGTATTGGTTGCCGGCATCTCTTTCCTGTTCACCACAGTAGCAGCTAACGCCATTGCGATTGTTGGTACTAATCCGGTTTCGGGAATGACATTGATGACACTGATATTGGCTTCCGTAGTGATGGTAGCTGTCGGACTGAAAGGTCCTTCGGGCATGGTTGCCGCATTGGTAATGGGTGGTGTAGTATGTACCGCACTGTCGATGGCAGGAGGTTTTATCACCGACTTGAAGATTGGTTACTGGCTCGGAAGCACGCCTGCCAAACAGGAAACATGGAAGTTCTTGGGAACAATCGTATCGGCTGCAACAGTAGGCGGTGTAATGATTATCCTGAATAAGACATACGGATTTACAAGTGGCGCATTGGCTGCTCCGCAAGCAAATGCGATGGCGGCCGTTATCGAACCACTAATGAGCGGTGTAGGTGCACCCTGGTTGTTATATGGCATTGGGGCTGTCTTAGCTATTATTCTGACTCTTTGTAAAATTCCTGCATTAGCTTTCGCATTGGGTATGTTTATTCCATTGGAACTAAATGTACCGTTGGTAGTGGGTGGAGCAGTGAATTGGTTTGTTACAACACGTAGCAAAGATGCATCTCTGAATACGGAAAGAGGTGAAAAAGGAACTTTACTGGCATCCGGTTTCATTGCCGGAGGTGCATTGATGGGAGTAATCAGTGCCGCGATGCGCTTTGGTGGAATCAATCTGGTTAATGAGGCATGGTTGAACAATACTTGGTCAGAAGTGTTGGCATTAGGAGCGTATGCCTTACTGATTCTTTACTTTATAAAGGCTTCAATGAAAGTTAAATAAATCATTATGAGGAGACTATTATCCATTATAGTATCACTTGTAACTGCCATATCATTTGCGCAGCAGCCCGTCGAGCTACCTTTGTGGCCCGACGGTGCTCCCAACTCCAGTGGACTAACCGGAGAGGAGCAGGAAACGCGTCCTCATTTTGTCACGAATGTCACGCATCCCACCCTGACGGTCTACCACCCGGAAAAGCCGAATGGAATGGCTATTATCATGTGTCCCGGAGGCGGGTATCGTGGACTGGGTATGGATGGAGAGGGGTATGATATGGCTCCCTGGTTCTGCGGACAAGGTATTACCTATATAGTATTAAAATACCGGATGCCGAACGGACATTGGGAAGTCCCCGTATCAGACGCCGAACAAGCCATTCGCATGGTACGCCAACATGCCAAAGAATGGAATGTCGACCCTTACAAGGTAGGATTAATGGGAGCCTCTGCGGGAGGACATTTAACTGCTACACTCGCCACTCACTACAATTCGGAAACACGTCCGGACTTTCAGATATTACTTTATCCGGTGGTTACGATGATGCAAGTCACCCGTGGAAATACAAGAACTGCATTGCTAGGCAAAAATCCAACAATGGAACAAATACAGAAGTTTTCCGCCGAATTGCAAGTAACGCCCGATACTCCACAAGCATTTATCGCTCTTACCTCCGACGACCCTTCCGTAGCACCTTACCACGGAGTAAACTATTACCTTGCTTTACAGAAAAACAAGGTTCCGGCAACTCTCCATGTTTATCCTACCGGAGGACATGGCTGGGGATTTCAGGATCATTTTAAATATAAGCAACAATGGACACAGGAATTGGAGAAATGGTTGCGCGACGGCGTTGTATTCCCGGAAAACCCCGAACCCATGTTACGAATCGGGAAATCTTACCTGGGAACTAAATACGTGGCTAACACATTAGATCAAGACGGAGAAGAATCATTAGTGATCCGGACTGATGCCGTAGATTGCCTCACTTTCGTAGAATACACGTTGGCACAGGCACTCGGCTCTTCCTTTGCCGACAATCTGCAAAAAATACGTTATCGGGACGGCATCATCAACGGTTATCCTTCCCGGTTGCATTATACTTCCGAATGGATAGAGAACGGAATCCGCCACGGATTCCTCACCGACATTACTGCCAAAAACAGTGCGCATACCCAGAAAATCTCTCTTTCGTATATGTCTACCCATCCCAAGCAATATAAAAAATTGGCTGATTCGCCGGAAAATGTACGACAAATGGCCGAATATGAAAAAGCAATCTCCGGAAAAGTCGTACATTGGTTGCCGAAAAGCGAACTGCCGGAAGCCGGATTGCCCTGGATCATGAATGGAGACATTATTGCTATTACAACGAAGATGCCCGGACTGGACATTGCTCATGTGGGAATAGCAGAATATAAAGAGGGAAAACTGCACCTGCTGCACGCTTCTTCTACATTGGGAAAAGTAGTTGTCAGCGACGAACCTCTCAATCACATGCTAAACAACAATAAATCGTGGACAGGCATACGTGTTGTCCGGATGTCTCACTCTAAAAATAACTGATTATGAAACGAGTAAAACATTTCCTTCTCGCCTCGTGCTTATTCCCCACTTTGCTGGGAGCACAAGAAATGGCAAGCGCCTATTTTCTGGAACTTACTCCGGACGCCCAATCGGCAGGTATGGCAGGTACAGGATTAGCTACCACCGATAACGGTAGTACAGCTATTTTTCATAATGCTTCTACCATCGCTTTCTCACAAGAAGTGATGGGTGCGAGTTATTCATACGCTAAGATCAACCAAGATTATGCGCTACATAGCGCCTCTCTTTTCTACCGGATCGGAAGGGAAGGCATACATGGATTTGCTGTAGGTTTCCGGCATTTCAAAGATCCTAAGGTATTCGATTACCGTCCTCATATCTGGGATTTAGAAGCTGCTTATTTCAGAAATGTAGCCAAAAATCTGTCTCTTTCATTAACGTTCAGATACCTGCAAGCCAAAGCCGCGGAAAACGCAGACAGCAAGAATAGCGTTTGTCTGGACTTCGGCGCGACCTACTATCGCAATATGGCTCTATTGGACGAAATGGCTTCCTGGAGCATTGGTTTCCAAGCTGCCAACTTAGGTAAAAAGCTGGACGGACAAAAGTTACCCGCCAGATTAGGATTGGGAGGTACAATCGACCTGCCATTCAGCATAGAAAACCGTTTGCAAGTGGCTCTCGACTTCAACTATCTGCTCCCCTCTGAAATCCGTCATCTCCAGGCTGGCATAGGAGCTGAATATAATTTCCTGAAATATGGTGTTGTCCGTGCGGGATATCATTTCGGAGACAAAGACAAAGGAGCGGGCAACTACGGCACCCTAGGCTGCGGAATAAACTTCTGGCCGATACGTGCAGACTTCTCATACGCCTTGGCTGATAAAGATTGCTTTATGCGCCGCACCTGGCAACTGGGAGTTGGAATAGTTTTCTAAGCTCCTCTTCGAGGCGTTGCTTCACTTCGTCCATCGGCACATCGTGCTTTAATTCCTGACGAAGAGAAGTGACGCCTTTATCTATAAATCCGCAAGGGTGGATATAACTGAAATAACGTAAATCGGTATTCACATTCAAAGCCAGTCCATGCATCGTGACATAATGGCTGCTCCTCACTCCGATAGCACAAATCTTACGCGCACGAGGCGTATCACCTTCCAACCAGACTCCTGTCGCTTTCTCCAAACGTCCGGCTTCAATGCCATAAGAAGCACATACCCGAATCACCGCTTCTTCCAACAGATGAACGTACTCTTTCAATCCTAACTGAAATTCTTCCAGGTTTAATATCGGATAGCACACCAGTTGTCCCGGACCATGATAAGTAATGTCCCCTCCCCGATCAATATGATAAAGGGTGGCATCAATTGCTTTCAGTTGTTCATCACTCAACAACATATTATTTTCTTTCCCGCTACGTCCTAATGTATAAACATGGGGATGTTCGCACATCACAATACGGTTTTCATAACTCTCGCCCTGAACTTTTGCCCGGACAATGTTATCAAACCATTCTGTTTGCCGTTGCCATGCTTCGGCGTATGGTATCAAATTCCAATCAATAAAAACTGTTTTCATAAAAACAAAGGTAAGAAATAAAAAGAAAATGCGTACATTTGTTGGCCTAATATAACACACACAACTATGAAAATGGACTTTCCACAGGTAGACTTGCCTACCGAAGTATTAGCATGGACGAATGTAACAGAAGACATTCTCAATATTTACAAGCAATCTTGTCGGTTGCAAGCATGTATTGTTGCCATCTGTACCGAAGGTTCGATGAAAGCCTCCATCAATCTGCTTGATTACGAAATTCACCCCAATGACTTAATAACATTATTACCGGGAACAATCATTCAGTTTCGGGAGAGAACAGAAAAAGTATGCCTTTGCTTTGCCGGCTTCTCTGCTCATTGTGCCGGACGGATCAATCTCATGAAGAATATTGGTAACGCATATCCCAAACTGATAGAACAGCCGGTAGTTCCTCTTAATGAAGAAGTAGCCAGTTATCTGAAAGACTATTTTGCTCTATTATCACGGGCCAGTTGCAATGAGAACTTCGAAATGGATTCTGAATTGGTCGAATTGTCTCTTCAGACCATTTTGACAAGCATACGACTGATATATCATAAATTTCCGGGCGAAAACAGCAGTTCGAACCGCAAAAAGGAAATCTGCCGAGAACTGATTCAAGCCATCACCGAGAATTATAAAAATGAACGTCGTGCACAGTTCTACGCAGATAAATTAGGTATATCTCTTCAACATCTAAGCACGACTGTGAGACAAGTGACAGGTAAAAGTGTTTTGGATACCATTGCTTATATCGTTATCATGGATGCTAAAGCCAAACTGAAAGGTACCAATATGACTATCCAAGAGATAGCATATTCTCTAAACTTCCCCAGCGCCTCTTTCTTTGGCAAATATTTCAGACGATATGTAGGAATGACACCATTGGACTTTAGAAACAGATAATTTTCACGAAGGACGATAGAAAACATAAATGGTGAGATGCAAAACAATGAACGGTGAATAAATTGCGCATTATCCGCAAAGTATTCACCGTCTATTATTTACGCTGTTCATAAATGACAGCTTGCCATTCATCGTTTACAGCTTACAGGTTCCTGTCTTTTTATAGTTCATTTCTCATTTTCGTCCCAAGCTCAACGAATTGAGCACTACGCTCACACTGGAGAACGCCATTGCGGCACTTGCCAGCATCGGATTTAATAACAAACCATTCAGTGGGAACAAGATACCGGCAGCAATTGGAATACCGATCAGGTTGTAAATAAACGCCCAGAAAAGATTCTGATGAATCAGTTTGACCGTCTGCTTTGACAACTGGAAGGCTTTAGGAAGCAGCAACAAATCCGATGTCATCAAAGTCACCATAGCCACGTCCATAGCAATATCAGTTCCTTTTCCCATAGCAATGCTGACGTCAGCCAATGCCAGTGCCTGCGAATCATTGATACCATCGCCCACCATCGCAACCTTCTTTCCCTGCATTTGAAGCTCACGTACAAATTCGGCCTTATCGTCCGGTAGAGCGTCGGCAACAAAACGTTCGATTCCTAAACGGGAAGAAACGGCTAGTGCAGTCCGTTGTCCGTCGCCCGTCAGCATACAGATGTCAATCCCTTGGCGTTTCAGTTCCTTCACCGCTTCGGCAGAAGTAGCCTTTATAGGGTCGGAAACAGCAATAATAGCCAATAAATCGTTTTCACGTCCAAAGTAAATGATGCCGTTACCGTCCGATTCATAGTGAACCAGCATTTCAGCCATCACATCGCTTACTGTCGCACTGAAATCTTTCAGGAGTTTATGACTGCCTACCCAGTAAGTATGTCCCTCATACGAGGCTTTAATTCCTTTTCCCGTAATGCTTTCAAAGCTATCCAACGCGGCAGGTTTTATTTTTTCTTCGTCCTGAAGCGCAGAGACAATAGCGCCGGCAAGCGGATGCTCCGATTTCATTTCCGCAGCTAAAAGTACATCTTTGAAATGTGGTTCCTGCGACTGCGCCCATAACCATCCGGTAGCTGTAGGATGCCCTTCAGTCAGTGTTCCCGTTTTATCCAGTACAACGACATCTACTTTGCGCATTTGTTCCAAAGCCACTGCATCTTTAATCAGAATATGCTGGCTGGCAGCTTTGCCTATACCCACCATCAATGCAGTAGGTGTAGCAAGTCCCAAAGCACATGGACAAGCAATGACAAGAACAGAAACAGCCGACAAAATACCATAAGAGATATATTCACTACCACCAATGGTGACCCACAATACAAATGTAAGAATGGCAATGCCCAATACGACAGGTACAAAAATCCCCGTAATACGATCGACAATGCGTTGCACGGGAGCTTTGCTGCCCTGTGCTTCCTGCACCATAGCGATAATACGGGCAAGCACCGTTTCACTGCCTACCTGTGCGGCACGAATGATAAATGAACCACGCTGGTTAATCGTTCCTGCCAATACTTTATCACCTTTCTTCTTTTCTACCGGAACCGGTTCACCGCTAATCATACTCTCATCGACATACGAATCGCCTTCGGAAAGCTGACCGTCCACAGGTATTTGCTCTCCCGGACGTACAACCACCAAATCACCTACCTGGAGTTTTTCAATCAAGATCTCCTCCTCCACTCCATTGCGCAGAACACGAGCCGCTTTAGGCTGCATTCCCATCAACTTACGAATGGCTGTTGAGGTATTTCCTTTGGCACGTTCCTCCATCAACTTTCCGGTAAGAACGAAAGCGATAATCACCGCAGAAGCCTCATAATAGACATGCGGTTCCAATCCGCGGTCATACCAGAATTCGGGGAAGAAAGTGTTGAACAGACTGAACAGAAAAGCAATGGAAGTACTAAGCGCAACCAAAGTATCCATATTACTCCGTCCTAATTTAGCCTGTTTCCAGGCTCCGGTGAAGAAACCACCTCCGAAAAAGACCATAACAGGGATAGCAAGTACCATTTGAATCTCATTAGAGTATGGTACATGCATCAGTATCATGGAATATACCAACAATGGTACTACCAAAATCCACGCTCCAATTACCTTCCATTTCAAACGAGTGTAACGCTTATGCTGTTCCTCTTCCCGGCGTTCTTCTTTGTGGGCTTCTTCCACAATCAGATCATAACCTGCCGCAAGCACAGCCGCACGAATCTCTCCGGGAGTCAGCTGCTCTTTCTCATAAGAAACGGTCAATGTATTGGTAGCAAAATTAACGGAAGCCTCAATGACTCCCGGCAATTTTTTTACTGTTTTTTCTACATTATTGGCACATCCTGCACAATGCATATTAAGCACAGGAAATGCCTTTTTTGTTGTGTTACCCATATAATTATTGTTTACGGCCTTCCCCTCCTCTCAAAAAGAAGTTGGGGAAGAACCCTTGTTTGTTTATAGAAACAAGCTAATACAGGTATTTGTTCAATTACTTCTTATCAGCCTTCTGATCGTCTTTCTTTGTTTCTTTTACAAATTCGGCTTCATAACTGAACTTATTAAACCCTGCCTGCAACTTCTTTACATTCGTTTTTTCAGCGTCATACGTAATGGTTACCATTTTCGTTTTTACTTCGGTCGAAATATCCTTCAGCCCTTTCTCAAAACGCATATTGTCCTTTACTTTCTTTTCGCATTTCTCACAGTGCATCTGCGACACTTTAAATACAACAACACGAATATCTTTTGCCAATACAGCTGTTACACTCAAAAGAGCCACCACGCAAGTGGCCATCCATCTTTTTGTTCTCATTTTTCTTATCAGTTTAAAATTAATATTCTTTATTATGCGATCGTTTCTTTCATTCGCTATTTCCTGCTTTTACTCACTATTTCTAGCTAAGTTAAAACGTATTCCGATATATCCTTTTGCTCCGTGCACCGGTCCCCAAATCATGGTAGAATCAAAGTTGTTCCCCCAGGGATTTGCCGCATCGATAATCGGATTCTTTTGTTTGAAGTTTGTCAGGTTCTCGCCTCCTACGTAGATAGACCAGCGGCGGAAGTAACGGGTCACCTGCAAGCTCAACTGCTCAAAACTGCCATAACGACGTTCCCAGGATAACTGTCCGTCTCCCAGTTCATAAGGAGTAGGCATCCTGCCGCCGCCATTCAGTTGCAGTGTGGCGTCAAACTGCCATATTCCCAGCGGAGTTTGGTAAGAAGCCGTGAGTAGTCCTTTATATTTGCTGGTCAGCGGTTTCTCCATTCGTTCACCTTTGTAGGTCGTTTTTGCATCTGTGAGCCGGTAAGCACCTGTCAGAGTGAATCCTTTGAAGAAAGGATAACTTGCTTCCACTTGGAACACATGCGAATAAGAGCGTCCATCCAAATTGTAAAAAGCTACTTCATGGGGGGTGCTATCCATATCCACTATCACTTGTTTCAGGAAATCCGTATAATAGTATTCTGCATTCACATTCAGCGTTTTGCCGAATATAGGGATATAAGTAGAGACGCTGGCACCGTAATTCCACGCTTCTTCCATATCCAGGTTCTTTGCTATTTCCACCTTACGACTGCTGGAAAGCAGGTAGTTGTTTTCCGCCAACACATGATTGGTACGATACCCTTTTCCGGCAGAAAGACGGAAATTCACATAATCATTCGGATTGTACTTAAGATGCGCACGCGGAGTCACGAAGAAACCATGTTCGTTACTGTAATCACCACGCAGACCGGCCATTACCATCCATTTATCATTCAGGTTCAACGTATATTGCACGTAAGCACCGGGAACAGCTTCCTTTTCAAAGGTTTTGAGAGGATTGTCCGTTGTATTTTCCAAACGGTAATGTTGGTCATAAGCGTCATAATTGAAGCTCAATCCAGCGGAGAAACTATTTTGCGGATTAAATTCCGTTTCAAACATCAGCGAAGCATAGACGTTGGTTTGATCCACATTATACAGTTTGCGTCCATACGTAGCATCCTGATTGTGTAAAGTGGTGGAAAGAATCAAAGCCAGGTTCGTATTCTTCTCCTTATTAAAGATATAGGCATTCTTGGTGAAGAATTCATAGCGTTCTGTATCGATCCCTACTTTATACAGGTCACCGGAGTGCATTGTCCCTCCGTGATTGGCCTGTCCGCTGGTACGTGTTTCAGAAAGGGCTTTGATACCTGCCTGAAAAACATAATGGTCGCCCATATATGCCCACCGGTTCCACACATTATATTGTTCCACCTGCGGAATATCCACAAATCCATCATCGTTGCCATCATGTGCCTTAGTCTCATTTTCGTAATGTGCCAGCAGAGAAGTGCTCCATCGTTTGGAAATTTTCAATGTAGCGTCCGCATTGGCTTCATACCGGTTGGTAGTGCTTGCAAAAAGATTGGCAGACACCCAATCGGCTTCCGGCAACTGCGGCTTCTTAAATTCTACGTTTATCTGTCCTGTGATGGCTTCATAGCCATTCTTTACCGAAGATGTTCCTTTGGAAACCTGTATACTCTGCATCCACGGACCGGGGACATATCCCAATCCATAAGGAGCGGCGGCTCCCCGATAATTCGGGATATTTTCCGTCAACATCTGCACATAGGTGCCGGACAGCCCCAACAATTTAATTTGTTTGGCTCCTGTTGCCGCATCGGAATAACTCACATCTACTGAAGGGTTCGTCACAAAACTTTCACCCAGATTACAACAAGCGGCTCTACTCAATTCGGCACTGCTTATCATGTCTTCGTTCATCACGCTACTGCGCAATTTCATTGTTCCCAGTTTACGAGTGACAATATTTACTTCATTCAGCTCCACTCCATCACGAAGCACAATATCCAGTTGTTGATTTTTACTGCTCACATGAATCGTGTCGTTCTGAAAACCGATAAAACTGACAATCAGCATGTGGCTTTTGGAAGGTTTAGTGATAGAAAAACTACCATCCTCTTTCGTTGTCACTCCTTGTCCTGTATTCATCCAGAACACATTGGCACCCGGAATAGCCTCCCCGGTACTATCTTTCACTGTTCCCCGTACTTGCGCATATATATTACCGGCAAATAACAGGAACAGTCCTATTATCATATATTTCATTCTTTCTAAAGTTACTTTCGAGATACAAAATTAATTCATTTCTCATGCAACTTAGTTGCATTCAGTGCTGCTTTACTTTCATGTTCTATTGAAAGTAAAGGATTAAATAAGAAAGAAATAGTGGCTAAATAATGTAGGTGGAATATAACGCCAGCTTCTGCCTCGAGCAGAGAGGTGGCGGAGAGGTCAGACTATCAAATTCTACCGGTTTATCCGCATAGGTCGGAGTCAGCAGATAGCAGAAATGCTCACATAAAAGATCGACTGCCAAAACTGATACGGTCAGTTCCGTAGAGTGTTTCATCAGGTCGAGCTTATAAATCGTAGCCGTACAACCTTTTTCTTTGCAGTTTTTCTTTGAATCGCAAGTATGAGACTTTTTACACTTCGGACAGCCTGTATCACAGCAGCTCTGCACTGTCTCACAACGGGCACAGCAATAACGCACAATAGAGACTCCGCCTCCTGAATAGATAATCAGGAGAGAAAGGCTTAGTGCTGTTATGTAGGCTAGTCTTTTCATTTCAGAGGACAAAGATAAGAATAAAAACAAATTTTCCTATAATTTTTCGTAATTATGATTCAATCAATCCGATACAGACACATTCTCTTTCCTTTATTTGGCTATTTTAGAGTCATATCAGCACTATTAACTCTTTTTACTCAACAATAAAACCTATCTTTGCCCCAATAAATTCTCTGATTTTTAAGTAAACACTATGCTTACATATTTACTCATCATTATCACTCTTTATCTGGCAGGTAATGCCTACATATTTATCAGAGCAAAGCAAGCTCTGAAAGTTAAATCTCTCGGAGTAAAAATATTCCTGACCGTTTTATTCTGGATATGTGCTTTATCCTTTTTCGGCACAATGCTGGCTCGTAACCTTGAGATGCCTGTCTTTATCTCCCATTCGATGTACACCATTGGAACAAGTTGGTTGATATTTACTCTATACATGGCATTATTCTTGCTTTTGTTTGATATCTTGAAATTATTCAAAGTTGTCTGCAAATATAGGTTCTATCTGTCTTTAGTGTTTACGTTGGGATTACTGGGATATGGGGTATATAACTATCATCATCCGGAAACCAATGTAGTCAGCATTTTAACAAATAAACGATATGAAGATACTCCCCAAGCAATTAAAATCGTCGCAATCAGCGATGTTCACTTGGGAAATGGTACAGGGAAAGCCGCATTAAAAAAATATGTGGAAATGATAAATGCGCAGCATCCCGACCTGATACTGATTAGTGGTGACTTGATTGATAATAGCGTCGTACCTCTTTATACAGAGAATATGGCGGAAGAATTAGCTAACTTGAAAGCTCCTATGGGTATCTATATGGTTCTCGGCAATCACGAATACATTAGCGGTATCGATGAAAGTATCCGATATATTAAAAGCACTCAAATACAATTATTGAGCGATTCAGTAGTTACACTTCCCAACGGCATACAACTGATAGGACGTGATGACCGTCATAACCGCAAGCGTCGTTCCCTGCAAGAGTTAATGGTGAATATCGATAAAAGCAAACCTATCATTTTATTGGATCATCAACCTTTTGATTTGGAAAAAACGGAAGCTGCCGGCATCGACCTGCAATTCAGCGGGCATACACACCACGGACAAATATGGCCTATTAATTGGGTGACCGATTATATCTTCGAGCAAAGCCACGGTTATCGCCAATGGGGAAACAGCCAGGTATATGTATCTTCCGGATTGTCTCTTTGGGGACCACCCTTCAGAATAGGAACGCATAGTGAAATGGTTATTTTCAATTTTCAATGAATATTATGCAGTTTTGTCACATATGTTACAGTTTCCAAGCAATCTCTGCCCTATCTTTGCAGAAAAAAAGATTATGGAACAATTACATGCTCATGAAGTCCTCCACATGATGGAAGGAAATAGCTACTCGGAATCATCATTGCGGGAAGCAATCATTAAGAAATTTGGCTCACAGCAACGTTTTTATGCTTGCTCGGCAGAAAACATGGATGTAGATACCCTTATCAAATTTCTCAAAATGAAAGGGAAGTTTATGCCTGCTGAAGATGGATTCACAGTAGATATCACTAAAGTTTGCAAGCATTGATTGGGGGATAATATCCGCCAATCCCATTTTTGGGGATAAATAGCTGCAAATTTTTCTGTTTTTATTAGCCCGATTCACGAATTTCATCTATATTTGTCAATAGTGAATGATAAAACAAATGTTGAATTTACAGAAAAAACGGGTATGAAAAAACAATATGTCAGTCTGCTTGCAATTATACTTTCGGTAAGCGGCTTTTTGTTTTCTTGTCATGACAAGATGAACAAAAACACAGGTGCGTTACAGTTTGATAGCATTCAAGTGAATAAGACAGCTCACCTCTTCAATGATACAGCCAAACCGGCCTGCAATATTATTATTAATTTTGCTTATCCGGTAAAATCATCGGATGATATGCTGAAAGACAGTCTGAATACTTATTTCATTTCGGCCTGTTTCGGAGATAAATACATCGGCGAAAAACCGGAAGAAGTTGTAAAGCAATATACCGAGAATTATATCAGCGAATACCGTCGCGATCTCGAACCGATGTATGCCGAGGACGAGAAAGACAAAGAAGACGAATCTTCCATCGGTGCCTGGTATTCTTATTATAAAGGTATAGAGAGTCACGTACAACTGTATGATAAAGATCTGCTTGTATACCGCATCGACTATAACGAATATACCGGAGGTGCACATGGTATTTACATGGCAACTTTTTTAAATATGGACCTCACCCTGATGCGTCCGCTCCGCCTCGATGATCTTTTTGTCGGAGACTACAAAGACACATTGACCGACCTGATCTGGAATCAGCTCATGGCAGATAATAAAGTGACCACTCACGAAGCATTGGAAGACATGGGATATGCTTCAACCGGTGACATCACTCCGACAGAGAATTTCTACCTAAGCAAAGAAGGAGTCACCTTCTATTATAATGTATACGATATCACTCCTTATTCTATGGGACCTGTAAAGGTAACAATCCCATTTGCTATGATGGAACATCTATTAGGCAGTAACCCGATTCTGGGAGAGCTAAAAAATTAAAAATCATAAAAAGCTGAACACCAATGAATATCCTGTTGTTATCACTTCCATGTGACAGAATAGGATATTCATCCACATCTATCATTCAAAACTTATAATTCAAAATTCAAACAGTGGAAATCATACTGAAATATTTTCCTGATCTGACGGAAGAGCAGCGCAAACAATTTGCAGCTCTATACGACCTCTACACTGACTGGAATTCAAAAATCAACGTTATCTCCCGCAAGGACATTGAGAATTTATATGAGCATCACGTGCTCCATTCATTAGGCATTGCCAAAGTCATCCAATTCCGCCCCGGAACCAGCATCATGGACTTGGGTACAGGAGGAGGTTTTCCCGGCATTCCTTTAGCAATCCTGTTTCCCGAGGTAAAATTTCACCTCGTAGACAGTATCGGCAAAAAAGTACGTGTAGCAACCGAAGTGGCAAATGCCATCGGACTGAAAAATGTGACTTTCCGCCATGCCCGTGCAGAAGAGGAGAAACGAACGTTCGACTTTGTTGTCAGCCGTGCCGTAATGCCTTTGGCGGATTTGATTAAGATTATTAAAAAGAATATCTCTTCGAAACAACAGAATGCATTGCCCAACGGACTTATCTGTCTCAAAGGCGGTGAACTGGAGCATGAAACAATGCCGTTCAAACATAAAACGGTCATTCATAGCTTGAGCGACAACTTCGAGGAAGAGTTCTTTAAAACAAAAAAAGTGGTATATGTTCCGATTTAAACAAGACTATATGTTCTGATAGATGATAAATCATAGAGAAACCATGAAAATAAAAAGATTTGAATTTAATATGTTTCCCGTAAATTGCTACGTATTATGGGATGACACTAAAGAAGCAGTCGTAATTGATCCGGGCTGTTTCTATGAAGAAGAAAAGCAGGCACTGAAAAAGTTCATTCTTACCAATGAACTGAATGTAAAGCATCTGCTGAATACTCATTTACACCTGGATCATATCTTCGGAAATCCGTTCATGCTGAAAGAATTCGGGTTATCGGCAGAAGCAAACAAAGCAGACGAGTACTGGATTGACGAAGCACCGAAACAAAGCAGAATGTTTGGTTTTCAGTTGCAGGAAGAACCTGTACCACTGGGCAAATACCTGCATGACGGAGATATCATCACTTTCGGACATACCAAACTGGAAGCAATACACGTGCCCGGACATTCACCCGGCAGCTTGGTGTACTATTGCAAAGAAGACAACTGCATGTTCTCCGGTGACGTCCTGTTCCAAGGCAGCATCGGCCGTGCTGATCTCACAGGAGGCAACTTCGATGAACTGATAGAACATATTTGCAGCCGTTTATTTGTTCTTCCCAACGAAACAGTCGTTTATCCGGGACACGGCGCTCCCACGACTATCGGAATGGAAAAAGCTGAAAACCCATTTTTTAGATAATAAAAAAGAAGTATTAAGTATCAGGTATTAGGTATTAACAAGGCTAATCGCCCATTAACCGCAGTAATACTTAATACTTGATACTTAATACTTAATTTAATACTTGATTATTATGAAAACCGATTTGTTAGCTAGCCGTCACATCGGCATCAATGAACAAGATACAGCCATAATGCTCCGCAAAATTGGCGTGAACTCACTGGACGAACTGATTAATCAGACAATTCCCGCCAATATACGGCTGAAAGAGCCGCTTGCATTGACTAGTCCACTGACGGAATACGAATTTGGAAAACACATCGCTGAACTGGCAGCTAAAAACAAACTATATACCACATATATCGGTTTGGGATGGTACAACACGATCACTCCGGCCGTTATCCAGCGGAATGTATTCGAAAACCCAGTATGGTATACTTCTTACACTCCGTACCAGACAGAGGTATCGCAAGGACGTCTGGAAGCATTGATGAATTTCCAGACAGCCGTATGTGATCTTACCGCCATGCCACTCGCCAACTGCTCACTTCTGGACGAAGCAACTGCCGCCGCCGAAGCCGTAAGCATGATGTATGCCTTACGCTCCCGCGCGCAACAGAAAGCCAATGCGAACGTAGTCTTCGTAGACGAGAATATTTTTCCGCAGACATTAGCTGTCATGACTACACGTGCCGTACCTCAAGGCATCGAACTACGTGTAGGTAAATATAAAGATTTTGAACCTTCACCGGAAGTGTTTGCCTGTATTCTGCAATATCCGAACTCACATGGAAACGTAGAGGACTATTCTGAATTTACCGAAAAAGCACATGCCGCAGACTGCAAAGTAGCTGTTGCCGCTGATATTTTAAGTCTCGCCCTGCTAACTCCTCCGGGAGAATGGGGAGCAGATATTGTATTCGGAACCACACAACGCTTGGGTACCCCAATGTTCTATGGCGGTCCATCGGCTGCTTTCTTTGCTACCAAAGACGAATACAAACGGAATATGCCGGGACGAATCATCGGATGGTCTAAAGACAAATATGGCAAACTCTGCTACCGAATGGCTTTACAGACACGTGAACAACATATCAAACGGGAAAAAGCAACTTCAAATATCTGTACCGCACAAGCATTATTAGCTACTATGGCAGGCTTTTACGCCGTTTATCACGGTCAGGAGGGTATCACTACAATTGCATCACGTATACACAGCATTACTGTATTTCTTGAAAAGCAATTAAAGAAATGCGGATATACACAAGTCAACGCTCAATACTTTGACACCTTACGTTTCGAATTGCCCGAACACGTTTCGGCACAGCAAATCCGCACGATAGCACTTACCAAAGAAGTTAATCTGCGCTATTATGAAAATGGCAATGTTGGTTTCAGCATTGACGAAACAACAGATGTGGCAGCTGCCAATGTGTTGCTCTCGATTTTTGCCATTGCCGCCGGAAAAGATTACCAAAAAGTAGACGACATTCCGGAAAGAAGCAACATCGACAAGGATTTAAAACGTACAACTCCTTTCCTGACACATGAAGTATTCAGCAAGTATCACACGGAAACAGAGATGATGCGTTACATCAAACGTCTGGACCGCAAAGATATTTCTCTTGCACAATCCATGATTTCCCTCGGTTCATGTACAATGAAGCTGAATGCAGCCGCAGAAATGTTGCCTTTAAGCCTTCCCGAGTTTATGGGTATGCACCCGCTGGTTCCGGAAGACCAAGCAGAAGGTTATCGTGAATTAATTAAGAACCTAAGTGAAGATTTGAAAATTATCACTGGATTTGCAGGAGTCAGCCTACAACCCAATTCGGGTGCTGCAGGAGAATATGCAGGTCTTCGTGTGATTCGTGCCTATCTCGAAAGTATCGGTCAGGGACACCGTAACAAAGTCTTGATTCCGGCTTCGGCTCACGGAACAAATCCTGCGTCTGCTATACAGGCAGGCTTCGTAACTGTTACCTGTGCATGCGACGAGCAGGGGAATGTAGAAATGGCTGACCTACGTGCAAAAGCTGAAGAAAATAAAGATGAATTGGCTGCACTGATGATTACTTATCCTTCTACACATGGTATCTTCGAGACCGAGATAAAAGAGATTTGCGACATCATTCACGCCTGTGGTGCACAAGTATATATGGACGGAGCCAACATGAATGCACAGGTAGGATTAACCAATCCGGGATTCATCGGTGCAGATGTCTGTCACTTGAATCTTCATAAAACATTCGCTTCCCCTCATGGTGGCGGAGGTCCGGGAGTCGGTCCTATCTGCGTAGCCGAACATTTGGTTCCTTTCCTTCCCGGACACGGAATCTTCGGCAACTCACAAAATCAAGTATCAGCAGCTCCATTCGGCAGTGCAGGTATTTTGCCTATCACATACGGATATATCCGTATGATGGGTGCAGAAGGACTGACACAGGCAACTAAAATTGCGATCCTGAATGCTAATTATCTGGCTACTTGTCTGAAAGATACGTATGGAATTGTTTATCGGGGAGCTAACGGTTTCGTAGGACACGAAATGATTCTGGAATGCCGGAAAGTACATGAGGAAGCAGGCATCTCGGAGAATGATATTGCCAAACGCCTGATGGATTACGGTTATCATGCTCCTACCCTCTCCTTTCCTGTCCACGGCACCTTGATGATTGAACCAACAGAAAGTGAAAGTCTGGCAGAACTAGACAATTTCGTAGATGTCATGCTAAATATCTGGAAAGAAATTCAAGAAGTGAAGAATGGCGAAGCGGATAAAGATGATAATGTATTGATTAATGCTCCTCATCCGGAATATGAAATTATAAATGATCGTTGGGAGCACTCATATACACGCGAGAAAGCAGCTTATCCTATAGAAAGTGTACGTGATAATAAATTCTGGATAAATGTAGCTCGCGTAGATAACACCTTGGGAGACCGTAAGCTACTACCCACTCGCTATGGTACTTTCGAGTAAAAAGAGGTCTATCCAAAGAGATTTCTAGAGCACTGTCTCTTAAAAAATCACCTCACAAAATAATTCCGGGACTCACATACGTTAAGTCCCGGAATTATTTTTATCAGACAAGAAGCTGTATTCTATCTAACGATAGTTATTGTATTAGCCTTTACCTTTTTCTCTTTTATTGGAATCTTCGAATCAGGATAACCCAAAGCTACACAACCGTAGACTTTATGATTGGCAGGAACACCTAAAGCAGTAATAAATTCACGAACCTCCGGATCATCACATGTTGTCCCCAACTGATTGATCCAACAAGAGCCGATACCTAAAGACTGGGCAGCCAGGAACATATTTTCTATGGCACAAGCACAATCCATACCAGCCCACCATTGAGTAGGCTCATTAGATACAATCACTAAAGTCGGAGCATGATAATAGCAACAATAAGTCTTACTATGTCCACGTTCCTGCAAACGAGAATCGTCGCTTTTTGCAAAAGCCCCTTTAATCCGTTCATTCAGTTCTGTCAACTTATCCATATTTTGAATAGCCGTAAAATGCCATGTTTCCAGATGCATTCCACTCGGTGCATAAGTTGCAGCTTCCAAAATAGCCTGCAAATCCTCTTCTAAAACTTGCTGGCCAGTATAAGCCCGTACGCTACGGCGTGCTTTAATGTTCTCTAAAACTTCATTTGTTTTCATGGATAACAAGTATTTTATATAAGTATGCCATCATTATTAGTTTAACTGCATCAATACATTATACTTTTCTACCGTTTGACCAGCCCAATCTTTGCATTCAGTTTGAAATAATAGACTCCATTCTCTCTCTCCAGGAACCCGTATTTGTCTTTCTCTAAAGATCCTTTTTCTAAACGGGTATTTAAAAACAAAAAATCCTCCATTATTTGCTTTTCCGATTTATGATAACAGAGCACTTCTCCATTTCCATCCACCAATAGAATACCTTCCACTGCCGAATCCAATCCATTGTAAATCTTTGCAGGACGCATTCCCAATACTAATGCCATCAAGAACTGCTTCATCTTGAATTCATAGAACTTATGCTTATTGATTAGTTCATCTTTAATCTTCAACGGATTCATTTGTTTAATAACTTCCGTCAACTCACTAATACGGGAGATACCATCCAAATGCATGATACGAACCATTTCTATCAGTACACGTGGAAAATGCAGATCAATCATCAAAAGATTACTGCGGAATACGCGGTCGGCTACATCAGCGTATTTAAGTACGCCCCCCAAACGTTCGATCATCATCATCCGTTCGGCAACTTCATTCGGAGATTCAGGCAAAGCATTGATTTTATTCACTGTTGGAGTGGCAAATTTGACTCCACTCTGTTCCAGTTTAAGATTCGCTGCACGTCCTCCGTCCAACAACGGATTCATTACGCCCAACCGTGAACGGACATTGAAACCTCTTAACGGAGCTTTCGGATGCCAAAATGCAATGGAAAAATCTGTGCGATCTTCTGTTTTTGCTTCCAAATCGAAAATGGCAGCTTCGTCTAAAAACTCTTCTACTCCTTCCGGAGAAACAACATCATTTTCCGACGAAGATTTCACAGCCTGTAATATCAGATCAGCTACAATACCAAAATCTTCACGAGGCATGGACTTACTCCCATTCTCTCCTTCTATACGAATCGTATCTTCTTCAATATAATATTGACGTGTTCCATCATGTTCTTCCCGTTGAATCATTGCAACAGGCCAAAATGTATCTCCCGCCTTTGCTTCTGCTGTGCCTAACACTACTTTTCCATCTGCTAAGAGACGAAAGAAAGAATAGAGTTCGCACCATTCTTTTTTGGTTGCTTCAAATGCCATATATTTTTGTTCTTCTTTATTTTACTACAAATGTTCTATCTTAATTCTACTACTGAATTTTCCTAACTATGAGTTGCTTCTACTGATTGATAACCTGCGGTAAGGTTACAGACGACACAACCGGAGGAACTATATGAGTCACCTCCTCCAATGGAGGGAGCTTGCCTACCTGTGCAAACAGGGAGTTTCGTATCCATTCTCTGGGAGTGACTATGATAAATCGTCCCGTCCAACAACCATCAAAATAGGAAGGGTTACCCGGCTGTTTCTTAATGGGATAACAGATGTTTTCTCCTTTAGTCCGCATCTCCGGCGAACGTCCGGGATCATTCACCCACACATGTTTATCATCAATGCCACGAAGCACCATCCAGTGCCCTCTCGGACCGGGACGCAAACCACGAACTGCACCCGTATATCTCACATTCACAAGCACAGGAATGCCACGATCAATATAATCTTTCAATATCCGGTAATCTTTCTGCTGGAAATGTTCGGCACTTATCATGTTTTCATAATAACGTGTCAACGAATCAATCTCAAAAGAATAATATCCTCCCTGCCCTATTGAAGTACGGCGACGAAAAGGAGCACGTTTTTTCAGAAAATAATTCCGCTGATATTCAATTAGTTTCTTTTCTGCATCCTGGGCTGTACGTTGTGTATCAGCCGTCATTCCCTTAAAATAATCAAAGACCATTAACGAAGAAGCCAGAGAGCAATGCGAGTAAGGGCATCCCGCGATTTTCTGCGAATACCACGGAACAGGAATATTATTAGGAGCCAGTTTTTGAGTTTCCTGTATTTGTGCTTGTGCCTGAACGTTCATCCATACAAAGGAACTTAAAAACAGACTAAAAATTATGTGACATTTATTTATCATGCGATCCACTCTCTATCTCTATTACTACTTCTAATACTTTACCTACAAAATATTCTCATCATCAAGAATCCGCGCTGTCTCCACCTTCTCCAAACGTGCACGCAACTTAGGCATCATTGAACAACGAATCCGCAATGTCATACTACAATCCATATCATACGACTGATTAAGAATCTCCGGTTCCTCTTCTTTCACAATGCGCATAACATCATTCATAAAAGGATATTCAAACATTACCGTTACATCCTCATCTACCGTCTTTTCTATAATGGTAGCAGCAGAAATAGCTTCAGCAGCAGCGGCCTTGTAAGCAACAATCAATCCACTTGTCCCCAACTTGATTCCTCCAAAATAACGAACTACTATAATCAGTATATCCGTCAATTCATTCGAGTTTATCTGTCCGAGAATGGGTTTACCCGCTGTTCCGGAAGGTTCTCCGTTGTCATTGGCACGGAAATCCTTTCGCGCGGCTCCCAACATATAAGCATAGCATACATGCCGTGCATCATAATACTTTTTCTGATACGTTTCAAGATGCATCTTTATCTCATCGAGAGTACGCACAGGAAGGGCTATAGCAATGAACTTGCTTCGTTTTTCCGTATAAACACCTTCGGAAGGCTCAATGATGGTTTTATAAGTATCTTCAGCAGTCATGTTGCAAAGATACGGCTTTAATGAGAAAAGTCAATCTATCGTTTGGAAATATTAATGTTCCACTTATCGATGATAAGTAGTTGGGGGAATTGAAAATAGTGACGCTATCCAATAAAAATAGTGACGGTATACCACAACGATACCGTCACTATCGCGGGCATATCCCGTCACTATTTTTTCTACATCAATCAAGCGCCACTTCTACTGATATAGTTCCTATCAACAATGATTTTCGCTTAATCTAACAGATATTTCTTAATCTAACTTGTGAATTACCAGTCCCGAACGAAGTTTCGGTTCAAACCAAGTAGTCTTCGGCGGCATAATATTGCCCGTATCTGCAATATCCATCAACTGTTTCATAGATACGGGATAGAGAGCCAAAGCCACTTTCATTTCACCACTATCCACACGCTTCTTGAGCTCTCCCAATCCACGGATACCACCGACAAAATCAATACGTTTATCAGAACGCAGATCCTTTATACCTAAAACTTCATCCAAAATCAAGTTGGAAGAGATTGTAACATCAAGCACACCAATAGGGTCGTTATCATTATACGTACCGGCCTTAGCAGTCAAGCTGTACCATTTACCACCCAAATAGAGTGAAAAATTATGTAAGCCGGATGGTTTATAGATATCCGCACCCTTCTCTTCTACTATAAAGTTTTTATCAAGTGCAGCCAGGAATTGCTCGGGAGTCAAACCATTGAGATCTTTCACTACACGATTATAATCGATGATGGTTAGCTGGTTTGCAGGGAAGCAAACAGCCATAAAGTAATTATATTCTTCATCACCACGATGATTTGGGTTCAGTCTTGCTTTCTCTGCTCCCACCAGTGCAGCAGCGGCAGAACGGTGATGCCCGTCAGCAATATAAAGAGCTGGCATTTTAGCAAATTCGGCAGTAATGGTAGCAATATCTGCATCCTGGTCGACAATCCAGAAAGTATGTCCAAAGCCATCACCCGGAGCGATAAAGTCATAAACCGGCTTGTTTGCTGTATATTTCTTTATAATAACATCCAGCTTCTCATTATCAGGATAAGCAAAGAAAACAGGCTCAATGTTTGCGTTGTTCACACGTACATGTTTCATACGATCCTCTTCCTTGTCACGACGGGTAAGCTCATGCTTTTTGATAATACCATTCATATAATCGGGAACATAAGCACCGACCACCAATCCGTATTGCGTTTTCCCGTTCATCGTCTGGGCATAGATATAATAGTTTTCCTTATTATCCTGCACCAACCAGCCTTTGTCCTGAAACAGTTGGAAATTCTCGGCAGCTTTAGCATACACCCGTTCGTCGTGTTCATCCATACCAACAGGGAAATCTATTTCCGGTTTAATAATATGATAAAGAGACTTTTCGTTACCTTCCGCTTCTGCGCGGGCTTCTTCAGAGTTCAGTACATCATAAGGACGTGAAGCGACCTGTTCTACGAGGTTTTGCGGAGGACGAATGCCCTTGAAAGGTTTGATTATTGCCATGATATTAGTATTTTATATGTAAAAAATTAAAGCCACAGACTTCTTGAAAATCTGTGGCTCAAATATACTACTTATTTCTAAAAAAGACATTCTGCAACGGATTGTTTTTATTCAGATACTACCATAGTTATCCTGAAAAATCCGGCAGACTTATTCAGAATCTTACTTGTTTACTCTAAATTTCTCGCAACCATCTTTCAAGAAGCCCACAATTTGTTGAGCAGCAGCAATACCGGCATTGATATTTGCTTCGGCAGTTTGAGCACCCATCTTCTTAGGAGTTGAGAAATAACGTCCGGCAAACTTTTCTGCAAACTCTGCGTTAGCAGCAGGCATAATATCTGTGATATATTTGAAGTCTGCACGATCTTCCATCAATTTGATTAGTTCTGCTTCGTTAATCACTTCCTTACGGGCAGTGTTTACCAACATAGCACCTTTCGGCATATCTTTCAACAGAGCATAATTGATAGAGTTCTTTGTTTCGGCAGTTGCCGGAATATGAAGAGATACTACCTGGCAAGTCTTGTACAATTCTTCTGCAGAATCAAGTGCTTTCACACCATCTTTTTCGATTACTTCTTTCGGACAGAATGCATCATAAGCATACACTTCCATTCCGAAACCTTTGGCAACACGAGCTACATTGCGGCCTACGTTTCCATAAGCATGGATACCCAATTTCTTGCCCATCAATTCTGTACCGGAAGTTCCGTTATAGAAGTTACGGACAGCATATACCATCATACCCAAAGCAAGTTCGGCAACAGCATTGGAGTTCTGTCCCGGAGTGTTCATCACACATACGTTGTGAGCAGTAGCAGCAGCTAAGTCAACGTTATCATATCCTGCACCGGCACGGACTACAATCTTCAATTCTTTAGCAGCTTCAAACACCTCCGCATCAATAATATCACTACGGATAATGATCGCATTAGCATCTTTCACTGCATCCAACAATTGAGCCTTATCAGTATATTTTTCAAGTAAAGCAAGCTCAAATCCGGCTGCTTCTATTTCTTTACGAATACCGTCTACTGCAACTTTAGCAAACGGTTTCTCTGTAGCTACAAGTACTTTCATAATTTAATTCTGTTTATAAAGACTCACCACAGATTACGCAGATTTTCACAGATTATAGAATTTAGGAATCTGTGAAAATCCGTGTAATCTGTGGTGAAAATAATATATTAATGAAGTTTTTCAAATTCCTGCATGCAGTCAATCAAAGCCTGTACGCTTTCTTTCGGCAGAGCATTATAGCAAGATGCACGGAAACCACCTACAGAACGGTGTCCCTTGATACCTACCATCCCTCTTTCAGTAGCAAACTTCAAGAAGTCAGCTTCGAAGTCTTTGTATTCGGGAGCCATCACGAAACAGATATTCATGCGTGAACGGTCTTCTTTAGCAGCAGTACCCACGAACATCTTGTTACGGTCGATTTCAGCATACAACATATCAGCTTTTTCAATGGCACGACGTTCCATTTCTTTCACACCGCCTTGTGCTTTAATCCAACGAAGAGTCTGCAATGCTGCATAAATAGGCACAACAGGAGGAGTGTTAAACATAGAACCACTGTCAACATGAGTCTGATAATTCAACATCGTTGGAATGTAACGGGAAACCTTACCCAATGCGTCATTCTTAACGATAACGAATGTAACACCTGCAGGAGCCAGATTCTTTTGCGCGCCACCATAAATACAGATATATTTAGAAACGTCGATCGGACGTGAGAAAATATCAGAAGACATATCGGCAACCATCGGAACCGGAGAATCGAGGTCTTTCTTCAATTCTGTACCGTAAATTGTGTTGTTAGTCGTGATGTGGAAATAATCTGCGTCTGTCGGGATTGTATAATCTTTGGGGATATAAGTATATGTAGCTTCAGCAGAGGAAGCAACTTCTACAACTTCACCAAACCCCTTAGCTTCTTTCATAGCTTTCTTTGCCCATACACCGGTGTTTAGGTAAGCAGCTTTTTTTTCGAGGAAGTTATAAGGAACCATGCAGAACTCCATACTAGCACCTCCACCCAGGAACAGTACCGAATAGCCTTCGGGGATATTGAGTAATTCCTTGAATAATGCCTCTGCTTCGTCAACCACAGGTTGGAAGTCTTTGGCGCGGTGGCTGATTTCCATCAAAGAGAGACCAGAGCCGTTGAAATCTAAAATAGCCTTCGCTGTATCCTCTATCACCTCACGCGGAAGAATGGAAGGTCCTGCATTGAAATTATGCTTTTTCATTTGAAGTTTGTTTTTGGTTTAACAATTTCGTTACTTTTGTCTTTTGACCTTGCGAATTTACGAATTTATTCCCATCGCACAAATCTTTCCTTATAAAAATACTGTTTTAAAGCAGATTTTCCTTTCTTTTTATTGGTTTATACAGGATATATACACCATTTTGTTATCCATAGATGTCAAGTAAGGTATCTTACAGAAAAGATCTTTACTTCGCTTCTTCTATAATAGTCTTCATTCCTTTGATTTTCTCCCCCTGAATCAGATTCAAGAGTTGCTTCACCTTAGCCTGGCGAACAGCGACAAAAGCATAATGTTCTTTGACGTCAATCGCTCCGACATCTTCGCGGGTCAGATTTCCTTTTTTATATAAGAATCCGGCAATATCTATCCGGCTAAGTTTCTCCTTTTTTCCTTTACCTATATAAATGGTAGCCCAGACCGATTTCGGAGGCCGGGGAGGGTTTTCAGGCAACACTACTATCTCCATTTCTTCCAGAATATAAGAAGGAAGTTTCTCTTCGGCATGAAGAATCAGATAAGACGTTCCGGTCGCATCCCAACGTGCTGTTCGTCCGTTGCGGTGCGTAAAGGCTTCTTCATTGACCGGCAAATGATAATGGATGATATGTCCGACTTCCGGAATATCCAGTCCACGGGCAGCCAGATCGGTAGAAATCAATACATGACAACTGCCATTACGGAACTTGTAAAGCGCACGTTCACGGTCCGGCTGTTCCATACCACCATGAAAACGTTCTGCGAGTAGTTTTTTATCCGCCAATAACTGATGTACACGGTCCACCGCATCCCGATGATTACAAAACACGATGCTCGAAGCGCTCCCCAATGTACAAAGCAGATTATATAAAGTATCAATCTTATCTTTGGAAGGCGAAAGCACCTTCATTAATTTCAAGCGCGACTCTTGTTCTTCAGAATCGTCCGAAAGGAAGTCCAACTTAACTGTGCGGTTCAATCCTGTAAATTCGGGAATCTCTGCCGCATCAGTAGCTGAAAGTAACATACGTTTTTTTAATCCCGGAAGCTGGGTGATAATCTCTGCCATTTCATCGTGGAAACCAAACTCCAACGATTTGTCGAACTCGTCAATAATTAAAGTTTCAATGGTTTCAGGGTTGAAATTGCCTTTCGACAAATGGTCGGTGATACGTCCCGGAGTACCGATGATGATAGCAGGATGATTGCTCAATATACTTTTCTTTTCTTCGGCGATAGGATGTCCACCGTAACAACAGCAGGTTTTCCAGGAAGTCCCCATTGCTTTGAATACAGAATCTATCTGTAAGGCCAGCTCACGCGAAGGAACGAGAATCAAAACCTGCACGCTGTCGTCGTTCGGTTTTAGAGTAAGGAGTAAAGGTAACAGATAGGCCAATGTCTTGCCCGATCCTGTCGGTGACAACAGTATAACGTCTTTTCTTCCGGTAGCTTGTTCAAGTGATGCTTCCTGCATCGGATTCAGCTCCTCAATCTTCAAATTGCGGAGAGCCGACTGTATAATTTCATTTTTCTCTAACATGGGGGCAAAGATACAAAAAGGAAAGAGTACGGAGATAAAAATACAATCAAACTTTAGCCATGCCGGTCAATATATAATAACCTTTCAGATTATTCTCTTTCATGTAAATGGTTACTTCTGCCCTACAAGCTGTCACCAAGGCATATCCCGTTAAACTTGAACTCATAGCTTTGACAAATGAATACTCTGTATCATTGTGAATAAAAGATATACGATGATATTCCATAACCTATTGTACTTTAATGTGTAGCCAAATATACGAATATAATAGATAAGTACGGATAAAAAAGGAGAACTATCTTTAAAACAGACATAAAATAGATACAAACCATAACGGAAAGACATTATGAGATAATGCCAAAAAGAAGCGGGAAATCGAAGAAGCATTACTGCTTTTCAGATTTCCCGCTCTGTGTTTATGTAACCTTTCCGGTCATTGTTCCGACCAGTTGTTCTCTTCCGCGAATTATCCTCCGAAGTTATCGAACATCAAGTTCTGTGCCGGAACGCCAAGATCGTCGAGCATCTTCTCAACAGCTTTCGACATCGGACCAGGACCACACATGTAGTATTCAATATCTTCAGGAGCTTCGTGATTCTTCAGGTAAGTTTCGTAAATTACGTTGTGAACGAATCCCGGAGTGTACTTCACGCCTGCAGCATCAGCAGCAGGGTCCGGACGGTCGAGAGCCAAATGGAAAGTGAAATTCGGGAAGTCCTTTTCGATTTGCAGGAAATCTTCCAGATAGAACACTTCATTCAGCGCACGGGCACCATAGAAGTAAGACATCTTACGATCAGTTGTATGCAATGTCTTAGTCATGTGCATGATTTGCGCACGTAACGGAGCCATACCGGCACCACCACCAATCCACATCATTTCCTTCTTAGAATCGAAGATTGGGTGGAAGTCTCCGTAAGGACCGCTCATTATTACTTTGTCACCCGGTTTCAGGGTAAAGATATATGAAGAAGCGATACCCGGCATCACATCCATAAATCCAGGACCTTGTTCTTTCGGCTTGAACGGTGGAGTAGCGATACGTACTGTCAACATGATACGGTCACCTTCGGCAGGATAGTTGGCCATAGAGTAAGCACGAATTGTTTCCTCGTCGTTCTTACATTTCAAACCTAACAAACCGAATTTCTCCCATGCTGGCAGATATTCATCACCAATCAGGCTCTTATCGATGTCCTTATCATAATCCATTGAAAATTTAGGAATCTTAATCTGTGCATAAGAACCCGGGATAAAGTCCATGTGTTCGCCTTTAGGCAGAGCAACGATGAACTCTTTGATAAATGTAGCCACGTTCTTGTTGGAGATTACTTCGCACTCCCACTCTTTCACACCGAGTACAGATTCATCAATCTTGATAGCCATATCCCCCTTCACTTTTACCTGACAGCCCAGACGCCAATGGTCTTGCTGCTGTTTGCGACTGAAGTGAGGAACCTCAGAAGGCAGGATTTCGCCGCCTCCTTCGAGTACTTGGCATTTGCACTGTCCGCAAGATCCCTTACCACCACAAGCAGATGACAGGAATATCCCATTTACAGACAGCGTATTCAACAAAGTAGAACCGGAAGCCACTTCCAATTCCTTTTCGCCGTTGATTGTCAGTTTTACGTTTCCTGATGGCACCAGGAAATTCTTGGCAACCAACAAGATTACAACAAGCAACAGAATAACCACAAGGAATACCCCAATGCTCGCTAATATTAAATTCATATCCATTGTCTTATTCCTTTCTTTTTAGATGTTCAAACCAGAGAAACACATAAACGCGATTGCCATCAGACCTACTGTGATAAATGTGATACCCAAGCCCTTCAATGGAGCAGGTACGTCAGAGTAAGCCATTTTCTCGCGGATAGCAGCCAGACCTACGATAGCCAGCAACCAACCGATACCAGAGCCTAATGCATAAGAGAGGGCATCCCAAATATCACCAATGTATTTCGGATCACTCGGACCAACGTTAATACGTTGTTGCATAAACAGAGAGGCACCCATGATCGCACAGTTAACGGCAATCAACGGCAGGAAGATACCCAGCGAAGCATACAGTGACGGAGTGAAGCGTTCTACCACCATCTCCACCAATTGCACGATACCGGCAATTACGGCAATGAAAAGAATAAAACTCAAGAAGCTAAGGTCGACACCTTCAATGATAGCATTGGCAGCCAGCACCTTAGTTTGCAACAGGTAGTTGACCGGAAGCGTCACCAGCAACACGAAAGTCACGGCGATACCCAGTCCTACGGCAGTCTTCACATTCTTCGAAACAGCCAGGTATGAACACATACCCAAGAAGAATGCGAATATCATGTTGTCCACAAAGATAGAGCGGACGAATAAACTTAATAAATGTTCCATAATTCTTTTTGATTTATGATTTATGATTTATAATTTATGATTCAGCAGACTTATCATGCGACTATGACTATAAAGCTAGACATAAATCATAATTCAGAAATCAGAAATAATTAATTACTTTGTTCTTGCAATTCTTTATGACGTGCACGTTGATACCAGATAATGCATGCTACGATAATCAATGCCATCGGCGGCATCAACATCAAGCCGTTGTTTACGTATCCGATATTTTGAATCGGTTCATAATTCAGGATATTGAAACCAAGCAATGTTCCCGAACCAAACAATTCGCGGAAGAAAGCAACGATAATCAAAATCTTAGCATAGCCTAAACCATTACCTACACCATCCAAGAAAGACTCCCAAGGACCGTTCTGCATGGCAAATGCTTCCAGACGTCCCATCAAGATACAGTTGGTGATAATCAAACCTACATAAACAGAGAGCTGTACGCTTACGTCGTAAGCAAACGCTTTCAGGATTTCACTTACGATAGTTACCAAAGCAGCTACCACAACCAACTGGACGATGATGCGGATGCGGTTAGGAATCGTCTTACGCAACAGTGAAATAACAACGTTGGCAAATGCAGTAATCACCGTTACTGAAAGTCCCATCACGATGGCAGGCTCCAGCTTTGCGGTAACAGCAAGTGCAGAACAGATACCGAGCACCTGTACGGTTACCGGATTATCAATTCCCAGCGGAGCAGAGAATACTTCTTTATTTTTCTTTGAAAACAGTTGTCCCATATTCTATCTTTCTCCTCCTTATTATTTAGTTAAAAAACTCAAGTAACTATTCAGGCAAGACTTCAACATGGCATCTACACCTACTGAAGTGATTGTACCACCGGAGATACCATCCACTTGGTAATCAGGTTTCTCTACCTTGCCATTTTTTACGACTCCCAAAGTGATAGCTCCATTTTCCAAAGTCTTCTTACCTACAAATTCGTTTTGGAAATGTTCGGTTGCAATTTCAGCACCCAGACCCGGAGTTTCACTAGCGTGTGAGAAGTAAGTACCGTAAACGGTATCTTTATCTTCGTTCAGTGCAACGTATCCCCAGATAGCGCCCCAAAGACCGGCACCGTAAACAGGAACTACATATTTAGTCTGACCGTCCACTTCGCATACAAACACGTGCAGACGTTGTTGTTCTTTTGCTTCTTTCTCGTAGTTGGTAGCAAATTCGCCCGTATTTTCGGTCAGCGTACCGTCTACGTTCATCAGCATATCCCCTTTCACATATTTCTGATATTCAGCATCCGCATCTTCCACATTCTTAATGTTCAATGCAGCGAGGATTTGTTTCTTAGTGTCCAACTGCACATTCTTGTCTTGTGTAGATTTCAGTGAAGAACTAACGAATGCCAGCAGGAATGCTACGATAATAACCATTACCGAAGCATAAATGATAGTATAACTATTACTATTCGTATTCATTTTCTTTCGGTATTTATTGGTTAGACTTGATAGTGCGTTTCTCGCGACGGCTGATATTGCTTTGTACTACACAGTAGTCAATCAGCGGAGCGAAGATGTTCATCAGCAGGATGGCAAGCATCATACCTTCCGGATAACCCGGATTCAATACGCGGATAACGATAGCCATCACACCGATCAGGAATCCGAAGATATATTTACCTCTTTCTGTACGTGCGGAAGTCACAGGGTCGGTAGCCATAAATACGGCACCAAAGCAGAAACCACCGAGAACGAGATGTTCGTACCAAGGCATTTGAGCCATTGTATTGTTTTCCATGCCGATTGAGTTGAATACCCATGCCATAAATGCACCACCGACAAATACGGAAATCATAGTCTTCCAACTAGCAACGCCTGTCCAAAGCAAGATAACCGCACCAATCAGAATAGCGATCACACTGGTTTCACCGATAGAACCCGGAATCAGACCTGTAATCATATCCATGTTAAATGCAGGAACACTACCAGATGTAGCAGCTTGTCCCAGCGGAGTAGCAACGGTAAGTCCGTCTACGCTTTGTCCCAGACCGAAAATGCTGTCGCCTGACACCCAAACGGCGTCACCGGACATCTTAGTCGGATATGCGAAGAACAGGAATGCACGAGTAATCAACGCAACGTTGAAAACGTTCATACCTGTACCACCGAATACTTCTTTTGCGAAGATAACAGAGAATGCAGTAGCTACGGCAAGAATCCACAGCGGACAGTCTACCGGAACGATCATCGGGATCAAGATACCGGAAACGAGGAATCCCTCCTGTATTTCTTCTTTCTTCCATTGAGCTACCACGAACTCAATACCCAAACCTACTACATAAGATACGATAATTTTAGGCAGTACTGCCAGGAATCCGTATGCAAACATTTCGATAAAGCTGCCAGTAGCACCCGTGTGAGTGAAATGCTGGTAACCTACGTTATACATACCGAACAGCAAAGCCGGTACCAACGAAATAACCACAATCGACATGATGCGCTTGCTATCAATTGCGTCATGTATGTGCGTTCCCGTTTTCGCAGTCTTGTTGGGCACGAACAGGAATGTTTCGAAGCCGTCAAACACCGACTGGAATGCGTGGAATTTGCCGCCCTCTTCAAAGTTCGGCTTTATCTTATCGAGATAATTTCTTAACGCTTTCATTTATTAAATTGAGAATTGAAAATTGAGAATCGAGAAAAGGCTACGCTGTGTTTACCAGAAGACAATTTCATAAAGTCTCAACTATCATTTTTAATTTTTACTTTTTACTTTTTTAATTCTCCTATGCCATTTCCGAACGGAGCATATCAAGTCCGGCACGAACAATGCGTTGCAGTTCCATCTTCGAAGAGCAGACGAATTCGCAAAGAGCGAAATCTTCAGGAGCCACTTCATAGATGCCAAGTGCTTCCATACGGTCGATGTCACCGGCGATGATTGCTTTAATCAGATATTCGGGCAGGATATCCATCGGGAATACCCTATCGTATTCACCCGACATAATCATGTGACGTTCGCCACCTTTGATACGGGCATCCAACGTATATTCCTTCTTACCCATCAACCAGCTGAAATAAGAATGGTTGGCACTGAACTGGTTGAAGCGTGGCATGATCCATCCAAGCATTTCGTGAATGTCCTCACCTTCGGGGATAACAGTCAGTTGGCTATGGAATGCGCCCAAGAATCCGTTCGGGGATACTTGCTTTCCTGTCAGCACGTTACCGCTGATATAGCGCAAGTCTTTGTCTTTTGTTACATTGCCGGCAAACACGTTGGTGAGCAATGCGCCTACCTGGAGTTTGCAGTATGCAGGTTTCAACACTTCGGAACCTGTCACAGCTACTGTACGGGTGAAATCTACATGGCCTGTATTGAAGAGGCGACCGATGAAGATTACGGCTTGCGGATCAATAGTCCATACCGTTTCGCCCTTGGATACGGGGTCGAGGTGGTTGATCTGAACGCCTACATTACCTGCAGGGTTCGGTCCGTCGAATGCGGTGATTGTAACGTTCTTAGCCTGTGTCAGTGCAGCAGCGTTCTGTTTCACACTGATGTTCAGGTAGGTTTTTGCCAATTTGGCAAGAGCATCAAGCCCTGTCTGAAAGTTTGCTTCTTCGCCTTTGAGGGCGAACTCGAAATCCGGAGCCAATGGATTGGTATCGAATGCGGAGATGAAGATTCCTTTCGGGGTTACCGTCGGATCTGCAATGATGTCATAAGGACGCTGTTTGATAAACGCGAAAAGTCCGGCTTCTAACAGAGCGGATTTCACAGCTTCAGCATCCATCGAAGCAACATTCTTTTTCCCAAAATCTTCATAGTCCTGCTCTGCAGCAGCTTCTACTACGATGTTCAATACCCTACGACGAGCACCACGTTCTACACTCGTCACCACGCCGCTCACCGGCGAAACAAATTTCACTTCAGGATGATACTTGTCGATAAACAAGGGTCCACCAGCCATTACATATTCCTGCTCTTTCACAACTACCTTAGGCGTCACTCCAGGAAAGTCATCGGGTACAAGTGCGTAGAATCCCGGTTCTTTTACTGTTGCGTACGTTTCAGCAGCTTTTCCTTTCAGGTTTATGTCAAGGCCTTTACGTAACTTTATTACATTTGCCATGCTATATAAAATAATGGTTTCATAAATTTGCCGCAAAAGTAATAAATAAGATTGGGATTCGGGAGGAAAAAAGAAAGGAATTACGGAAAAATATCCGTAATTCCTTTCGTGTTCGTGCACGTAATCTTTTATCTTTTGTTCCGGAACAAAAGACAGAAGCAAAGAAAAAGAACTATTCAGCAAACATAGGATCCCAAGCAGGAAGTCGGATAGGCTTCTGTTTCAACACCTCGAGAGCTTTTTTCGATGCATATTTCGTTTCTACTACTAGGCGGAACATATATTCGTTAAACCAATCATCTGTCATAATGAGATAACCCTGATAACCGGCGGCGGGTCCCCAACTATTTTCAACCATCCATTTCGTCGGTTTTCCATTTTTGTCAAGATCGACGGCCATAAGAGTCATGGCGTGACTGGAGCCACTGGCAAAACTTTGGATACGTTGCTTCTTGTTCATGCCAAAAGAAGTACCCATAAGAGATTCGTAGTCGTAGTTTTTGACATCCAGCAGACCACGGTCAGAGTTTAGAAACTTACCTACATCGCAAGAAAAATACATCATCGTGCTATCCTTGAGAGAAGAAATAGCCATTTCTTTGATATCCTCGATGGGAAGATTGACATAAGTCCAGTTTTTGCCGTCGTAACGGTGGCGGTCGTAATCTATCTCATAACACTTATAATATTCACGGCTCGGATCGTTCATTAACATGACATAATTATCAATCAGTTTTTCGTCACCATACTTTTTCAGGAAAGAAAGCGGAGTGTAAGTTTCGGTAGACACAGGCTCACCCTTAGCGTTATATTCAGTCCAGGTAAATTCAGTAGGAGGAACACCGAGATTCAACACTAACATGCGGTAGATGGTGCTCAACATCTCTGTTTTTGTTTTCTCAAGGGCAGCAGGCTTGGCACCTTGCGCAGCGAGATCACGGAGTTGAAGCCCCTGTTCACGAAGTTTCAGGGCGATCAGGCCTGCCATACGGGAGGTATTTTCACTACTGTTGGTTTCCGGCATCACATCTTTGGGAACAAGCCCGTATTTACTGACAATATCGGCTACACCGGTAAATGTTCCACCGTCACTCAAAGGATTGCGGAAGAGCCATTCCACCATTTTATCATCCATCGGCTTACTGCTGGTGTCGATAATACCTTGCAGAAAGAGATTAGCTTTCTCCAGCTGATCGAAGAAGAAAGGATAAGTTTGCGAAAATTCGAAAGAACCGAGGTTATGCTTGGCGATCGCTTTGGCACGCATCACATTCAAACCTGTGAAAAGCCAGCAACGGCCGGAAGATTTCTGATCGGTGATACCTTTGGAAGGCACTTTGATGGAGAAATGTGTGTCCATCCCTTTCAGGTTATCCTGATTGAGAGCCAGTTTACGAATGTCGTTGCTACCGATAGCGTTGCGGATAGCCTTGTCAGTAGGAGTGTTTGCGTAACTCTGCTTGATTTGTTGCATCATGGAGTCGCTGATGCCTCCTTTCACTTCTTGCGCTTGTGTAGAATAAGAAAAAGCACATAAAACAAAAATTGATAAAATCTGTTTATTCATTGATTTGATATTAAAATGTTGTCATATTTCACCTTCTTATAATAGATAAAACATATTACTCTTTTGCAAAGGTTGTTGAATTCTTAGATATATGCAAACAAACTCCTAAAAAACGAATAATGTTTTTTAGCAAACAATAATAACTTATTGTAGAAAAACCTGCAGATAGAATAAATAATCGTATATTTGCACACAAAATTAAAACACAACAAAATGACAAGCGCAAAATCAGTACGATATAATTGGATTGACTGGAGTAAGTCAATAGCTATATTTCTAGTTATTTGGGGACATGTACCAATGCAATCAGAGACGCACACGATCATCTATTCCTTTCACATGCCACTTTTCTTTCTTATATCCGGTTACTTATACAACCCTAAAGGAACAATAAAAGAAGAATTATATAAGGATCTCAAGACTTTGCTGCTCCCCTATCTCATCTATCAATTCATATTTTACCCGTATTGGTTTGTTAGAGAACTTATAGTACCTCATCAAGTCATCAATATACACAATAGTATCATACAACCCCTCATTCAATCACTGTCGTCAGACCCCATTAACGGCCCCACATGGTTTATATATTGCCTGTTTATGATAAAAATATATTCCTACACTATACAAAAAAAACAATCAATATACTGGTTGACGGCAGGTATCAGCAGCCTAGTCTCCATACTCATTTGTTATTGGCTCAACCAACACTCCATCTATGGTACCTATGCTACACATAGTTTTTTTGCATTGCAAATATTCTTTTTTACCGGACAAGCATTGAAACGGACAAAGATAAAAAACATCGCAAATTCCTTGCATCAAAGTATCATCTGGCTGATTTTATCCATTGTTTCATTTGCCACATTTTTTTCGATGGGATACACCAGTAACTATACAACACTGCCCGAAATAGTAAATTTCCACCTCCTGGGATTCACCGGAAGCTGTATGATTCTTGGAATCGGATTTATACTCAACCAAATTACATCCACCATAAATTATAATGTATCAATAGGCACAATGGTTATTTTAGGTATACATTGGATGTTCATAGGTGTATTCAATTTTGCTATAGAAAAATACCTGCATATCGATAATATTACCTACTCTACATTCATAGCCTTTATTATAAGTCTACTTATTACAGCAATCAATTATCCACTCATTATATTCTGCAAGAAGCATATCCCTCTACTGTTAGGAAAAATCCGCATACCAAAATAGCCTTTATTTGCCCTTAGAATGACTTTTTTAGATTTATTATCTAAGAACTTCAAAACTAATCAAAATAAAAGAGTTTTCTTTGCAGTCGAATTCCTCACAGAGAAATTATGAAGAAATATATAATAGGAATATTGATGATGCTTCCATCCATCAATATGATGTCAGCTACGGCTGATAGTACGGCAGTAAAGAGCGATGAACTGCAAAGGTCTACAACTTCTATCAGTGATACTACTCCTACAGATATTGAAGACATCCCGTCAGATACCATTCCTGTCCTTTCAAAGCGCGAGCTGCGTCGCCAGCGCGTGGCAAACCGGAATTTACACTATAACATATTGGGTGGTCCCAGTTATACGCCGGATTTTGGTTTACTGGTGGGCGGTAGCGCACTGATGACATTCCGGATGAATCCGAGTGATACCACCCAACGACGTTCGGTAGTGCCGATGGCCATTGCCTTGATGTTCAAAGGCGGCTTGAACCTGATGACAAAACCACAGCTCTTTTTTAAAGGCGACCGCTTCCGTATCTTCGGAACTTTCTCATATAAAAATACAATCGAAAATTTTTATGGCATCGGATATTCCACTAATAAAGATTATGAACGTGGAGAAGATACCAGTGAATACCGTTATAGCGGCATCCAAGTAAACCCCTGGTTCCTGTTCCGTCTGGGAGAAAGCAATATTTTTGCAGGTCCCCAAGTCGATTTGAACTATGATAAAATTACCAAACCGGCTGCCGGAATGGTTAATGAGCCCTCATATATAGCGGCAGGAGGAACAGAACACGGATACAAAAATTTCAGTTCCGGACTTGGTTTCCTGCTGACGTATGACACACGTGATATTCCTGCAAATGCATATAGCGGAACCTACCTCGACTTTCGGGGAATGATGTATAACAAGGTATTCGGCAGCGATAATAACTTTTACCGTTTGGAAATCGACTACCGCCAATACAAAACAGTAGGACGCCGCAAAGTGATAGCCTGGACAGTGCAAAGCAAAAACGCATTCGGAGATGTACCCCTAACAAAATATGTACTTAGCGGAACCCCCTTCGATCTTCGCGGTTACTACATGGGACAGTTTCGCGACAAGTCCTCGCATGTCATGATGGCCGAATACCGCCAGATGATAAATACGGACAAAAGCACTTGGGTAAAAAAGATGTTAAGTCATATAGGATATGTAGCCTGGGGAGGATGCGGATTCATGGGACCCACTCCAGGCAAGATAGAAGGTGTGCTTCCCAACCTCGGATTAGGGTTACGCGTTGAAGTTCAACCCCGTATGAATGTACGCCTTGACTTCGGCAGAGACATGGTGAACAAGCAGAATTTGTTCTACTTCAACATGACAGAAGCCTTTTGACGCCATTTACGCGACAAATTGTGCACAAATTACAAGAAAGATTGTAAAATAGATAATAAAAGACTGCACATAAATGAAATTAATCCTTATATTTGCGCAAGCTATAACACAGCAAGAGCAAATAATAGGATTTTTTTATGAAGCAATTTATATGTTTTTTTTCGGGGTTATTACTTCTGTTCGTCTCTACCACTCGTGTAGTTGCACAAGAAGTGTCTGACTATTCTCAACTAAGTGAAGAAGATTATACTAAAATAGTACTTCCCCCTCTATCCGTTTTATTCGAAAATGCCAAGAACAGCCCCATTTATGAGATGGCGGACGTAAAGGCGAGAATCGAGCGCAAATTACTCCAAAAAGAGAAATGGTCATTTCTGGGTTTCTTCAGTCTACGGGGAAGCTATCAATACGGAATGTTCGGCAATGAGTCCACTTATACGGACGTGGCACTCGCCCCATACCTCACCTACTCCACCCAGGCACAAAATGGCTACACAGTAGGTGCCGGTCTAAGCATCCCCTTAGACGACCTATTCGACCTCAAGGGTAAAATCAGCCGGCAAAGGCTCACATTACGCAGTGCAGAATTGGAACGGGAAGTGAAGTACGACGAAATCAAGAAGAATATTATTGAGATGTATGCGATGGCTACCTCACAGATAAGAGTACTTAAAATGAGAAGTGAAAGTTTGGTACTTGCTAATGTGCAATATGAAATTTCTGAAAAGAATTTTGCCAACGGAACCATAGAATCTTCCGACTTGGCCGTAGATAAAGAAAGGCAGTCAACTGCACGTGAGGCATATGAGAATAGCAAGTTTGAATTGACAAAGAGCTTAATGATACTTGAGGTTATTTCACGTACTCCCATCATAAGAAAATAAAAAAACTAAGATATGAACTTCATCATTTCTATCATACGGACCCTCTTTCGCCACCGTTGGCTAATACTGGTAGGGACCGCTATCTTCACGTTACTCGTCTTCTACTATACGCGTCACATGCAAGGTGGATACGACGTGAAAGCAACACTTTATACCGGAGTAGCCTCGGGATACAACTTGGAAAGCGATAAACGCACAGACTGGGCGACAGTACAAAATTCGATGGACAACCTGATAAGTATCATGCAAGCCGAGAGCACCCTGAAAAGAGTATTCCTGCGATTATTTGCCCGTGTACTTATCCAGGGAAATCCGGACAATGACAACGACGGAGTCACCCCATCCAGCTACAATTACACCTATAACCACTTAAAAAACAGTCCGCATGGACCGGAAATATTAAAGCTGATCGACAAATCGAGCGAAGATAAAACAGTTGCCAATCTGGAAGCATATATGCGTCCGAAAAAAGGTAACTACATCTATGAAATGTTCTACTACAATCACCCTTTCTATAGCTACAACGCTTTGAAAAACATCAAAGTGCAACGCCGGCTCACGAGTGATTTGCTGGACATCAGCTATACTTCCGGCGATCCCGGCATAGCCTACAACACGGTAAGCATCCTGATGGACGAATTTGTGGAAGAATACCGCCGTATTCGCTACGGAGAAACAGACAAAGTCATCAAATACTTTGAGGAAGAGTTGAAACGCATCGGCAAAAAACTCAACTCGGAGGAAGACGACCTGACCAAGTACAACGTAGAAAAACGTATCATCAACTATCTGGACGAAACCAAAGAAATCGCGGCCATCAGTAAAGAATTCGAGCTGCGGGAACAAGATGCACTTTTTGCATACAACAGTACCAAGTCAATGCTCGAAGAACTGGAGAAGCACATGGACAGCAATGCCAAGCAAGTGCTCAAGAATATGGAATTTGTGGACAAATTAAGAGAAGCATCCAATATCACCAGCAAAATCTCGGAAGTGGAAGCAATGAGCGACTCCAAACAAAAAGATACCGGATCTCTGACAGGTGACAAAAAACGGTTGAGCGAACTTAAACAAGAATTAAATGATTTAACCACTTCCTACGTAAGTCATAAATACACCAAAGAAGGTGCCAGCCGGACCAATATCATCGACCAATGGCTGGAACAAACCCTGTTGTTTGAAAAAGCTAAGGCCGAACTACTAATTGTACAAAATGCCCGTCAGGAATTGAACGACCGTTACGTTTTTTTTGCCCCTGTAGGTACCACCATCAAACAAAAAGAACGCTCCATCAACTTTACGGAACGCAGTTACCTGACCGTGTTACAGAGCTACAACGAAGCCCTGTTGAGAAAGAAAAATCTGGAAATGACTTCTGCTACATTGAAAGTGCTCAATGAACCGACCTATCCGATTGCATCCAATTCAACCAACCGCAAGCAGATTGTCATTGCCGCCTGCATAGGTAGTTTTCTGATAATCATCGCTCTATTATTATTAATCGAGATTCTTGACAGAACGTTGCGTGATGCAAACCGAACCAAACGAGTGACCGGATTTAAGGTAATAGGAGCCGTTCCCAGCCCCTCCTCTTCCCGTTATGGCGGACTAGCCAAAACCTACGTCCAACTTTCCATCAAAGAATTGAGCAACTCCATACTCCGCTTCCTGACGAAGCGGAAATCCCCCGGAGTATTTATCATCAACCTGTTCAGTACCAGCGAAAACTCCGGTGAAGACATCGTTGGAAATCTGATCTGCGGATATATGCAAAGCCGGATGTTAAATACGAGATTCATCACGTATGGAGAAGATTTTAACACAGATTCTACTCAATACCTGCTTGCAAAAAACATTACCAATTTTTATACCCTGCAAGGAGAAGACATACTGATCGTTGCCTATCCGCCATTGTCGTCAAGCAATATCCCGACTGCACTGTTGCACGACGCTAATGTCAACATTTTGGTCAGCCCGGCAGACCGCGGATGGAAAACCATCGACAAACAACTTTGCGAACAGCTCACGACACAAATGGGTAAAACGGATGTTCCGTTCCGTGTGTGCCTGACCAACGCCAAGCGTGAGGCAGTGGAAGATTTCACCGGACAACTTCCGCCATATACCTTATTACGTAGAGTCAGCTATCGTTTCAGCCAATTGTCACTTACAGAAAAAATCATATTCAATCTAAGTAGAAAAGCGAAAGAGACTGAAGAAGACGATGACGAATAATAAGATAGTGACTTTCCATATCCTGTTTGCTTTACAATTTGTGTTGGTTGCAGCAGGTATGTTAGTAAATATCAAGGTAGGGTTATTCTCTATGATCATTATCTTGTTATTTACTACTATCTGTTTGATACAACTTAACAATGATGAACAAACCAACTGGAAAGCAGGTCAAAACATCATGACCTATATGTTCACAATCTGGTTGTGCTTCTATCTTCTCGAAATTCTTAATCCCAACAACGTGCTGGCAGCATGGAACATCAACCTTACACCTTATGCGCTGATACCTTTAATATGCGCCTTTGTTGTTCCGCTCGTTGTCCGCACAAAAAAAGACATCGAGCTGCTATTAATCATCTGGTCGGTATTCGTCCTCGTCTTTACGATAAAAGGTTACTGGCAAAAAAACTATGGTTTCAGCTCCAAAGACCTCTATTTCCTGCACGTGCTGGGCGGATGGCGTACACATATCATCTGGTCGGGTATCCGCTATTTTTCCTGCTTCTCCGACGCAGCAAACTACGGAGTACATGCCGCCATGTCCGCTGTAGTCTTTGCCATCTCCGCCTTCTTTGTGGAGTCCAAATGGCTACGCATTTACTTCCTCTGCATCGCCGTCGGGGGACTTTACGGAATGGGTATTTCGGGAACCCGTGCAGCTATGGGAGTCATCATGGGAGGAATGTTAATGATAACCGTCATTGCCAAAAATTGGAAAGCGTTATTGGCAGGTATATTCATATCCATCAGCGTTTTCGTGTTCTTCAGTTATACCAATATCGGAAGCGGGAACCAATATATCCACAAGATGCGCTCCTCTTTCCATCCGTCCGAAGACGCTTCCTACCAGGTGCGTGTCGAAAACCGGCAAAGAATGAAAGAGTTGATGGCAAAGAAACCGTTAGGCTACGGCATTGGACTCTCCAAAGCCGGTAACTTCGATTCACGAGAGCAAATGCCCTACCCTCCCGACTCATGGCTAGTCAGCGTATGGGTGGAAACGGGAATTGTGGGACTGATACTCTACCTTTCCATACACGGCATTCTCTTTGCCTGGTGCTCCTGGATACTCATGTTTAAAGTACGCAACAAAGGCCTGCGTGGACTTATCGCAGCGTGGCTCTGTATGGATGCCGGATTTTTTATCGCCACTTATGTCAACGACATTATGCAGTATCCCAACCAGTTGCCCGTATACATAGGCTTTGCACTCTGTTTTGCAGCTCCACATATCGACAAGCGCATCAGTGAAAAAAAAGAAGAAAGCGAAGAAAAAGAACGGCAGCTATCTAATAACGAAATCAACGAACAAGAATGACAAACAATAGTCCTGACATATCATTTATTACCATCTGTTACAACGGGTTCAAAGACACCTGTGAACTGATAGAATCACTGCACAAAAAGCTGAAGTCTGTGAGCTATGAAATCATAGTGGTAGACAATGCTTCACGCGAAGATGAAGCAGCCAAAATACACGAATTATACCCAACGGTTATCAGCATCCGCAGCAATGAGAACGGAGGTTTTTCCGGTGGCAACAACATTGGCATCCGTGCAGCAAAAGGCAAATACATTTTCCTTATCAATAACGATACCTATATCGAATCCGATGAAATCGCCTACCTGGTGGAACGATTGGAAAGTCGTCCGGAAATCGGGGGCGTGTCTCCTAAAATACGTTTCGCCTTTCCGCCGCAACACATACAGTTTGCAGGATTTACCCCGCTGACAAAGATAACATTGCGCAACAATATGCTGGGCTTCGACTGTCCCGATGACGGAAGTTACGATACCCCCCATCCTACCCCCTATCTACACGGGGCAGCCATGATTATCAAACGCGAAGTGATCGAAAAAATCGGAATAATGCCGGAAATCTTCTTCCTTTATTACGAAGAACTCGACTGGAGCACAAGTATGACCCGTGCCGGCTACGAGCTATGGTATGAGCCGCGTTGCACTGTTTTTCATAAAGAAAGCCAAAGCACCGGTCAACTAAGCAAACTACGCACCTATTTCCTGACACGAAATCGCCTGCTCTATGCCCGCCGTAATATGAAAGGCATGGAACGATTAATGTCCGTACTTTACCAGAGCACCATTGCAGCCGGCAAAAACGGTCTGTCATTTGCTTTCAAAGGCCGTTTCGACCTGTTTTGTGCCACCTATTATGGAGTCTGCACAGGGCTATTCATGTCTTCATCAGATACTAACAATAGCACACTTAAAAAACTCTAGATACTATGAACATTATTGACTGGATTCTCTACATTCCCCTGGTATTTTGCGTATGCTACCTATTACTATACGCTATTGCCTCCAAGTTTTACCGGGCTCTCCAATACCCCGAAGCCCGTACGCTCCGACGCATCGTCGTGCTCTTTCCCGCCTACAAGGAAGACCGCGTGATTGTTGCTTCCATACAGAGCTTTCTTGAACAGGATTATCCGAAGGAACTCTATGAGATCATAGTCATTTCCGATCAGATGCGACCGGAAACAAACGACGCTCTGGCAGCCCTTCCCATCCGCCTGTTGATGGCAAATTACAAGGAAAGTTCGAAAGCCAAAGCACTGGCAATGGCCATGGATTCCATTGATACAAATGCATTCGACATTGTAGTCATCATGGATGCCGACAACATGACCACGCCCGATTTCCTGTCTACCATCAACCGTGTTTTTGACAGCGGCATAAAATCCGTACAGGCGCACCGGACAGGAAAGAATCTGAACACAGACATTTCCGTGCTCGACAGCGCCAGCGAAGAAATAAACAATGGATTCTTCCGCAGCGGACATAACGCTGTAGGACTCTCTGCCGGGCTATCCGGTTCGGGAATGGCATTCGAAGCAGAATGGTTTCATCAGAACGTGAAATATCTCCAGACAGCAGGTGAAGACAAAGAATTGGAAGCCATGCTCCTGCAACAGCGCATCTATACCGTTTATCTGCCCGACCTGCTTGTGTTTGACGAGAAAACACAAAAGAAAGAGGCTATCAGTAACCAGCGCAAACGCTGGATAGCAGCACAATTCGGTGCACTCCGCGCTTCGCTGCCTCACTTGCCTAAAGCATTCATACAAGGAAATTTCGACTACTGCGACAAGATATGCCAGTGGATGCTTCCACCACGATTGATTCAGTTGGCAGGAGTTTTCGGCTTGACCTTCGTCTTTACCGTTATCGGCCTTATATTGAGCCTATGCAATGGTAGTAACGAATGGATGATAGCCATCAAATGGTGGATATTGTCGGCTGCACAAGTAGCAGCCATGATGCTACCCGTACCGGGCGGCAGACTATTTACCAAACAGGTAGGGAAAGCAATCACCAAAATGCCTATGCTAGCTCTTACTATGATTGGTAATTTATTTAAACTGAAAGGAGCCAATAAAAAGTTTATCCATACGGAGCATGGTGAACACCATAAATAGAAATCAAACATAACAAGAAAACAACAATGAAAATCGCTATTGAAGCTCAACGAATTTTCCGCACTAATAAACACGGAATGGATTTCGTTGCTCTTGAAAGTATCCGGGAATTGCAAAAACTAGACCACGAGAACGAATATTTCATCTTCGTTACTCCTGGTGAAGACAGATGCTTGGAAGAATCGGAGAATGTGCATATTATCGAACTAAAATGCCCCACTTACCCCCTTTGGGAACAAGTGGCTCTTCCACGCGCAGTAAAAAAAATCAGGCCCGATTTATTGCACTGCACAAGCAATACTGCCCCATTGCAATGTCCCGTACCATTAATACTAACACTACACGACATTATTTATTTAGAAAAGCGTCATTCTTCCAGCTTCACCTGGTATCAGGAAATGGGATGGTTTTACCGCCGGATGGTAGTACCACGCGTATTGGCCAACTGTGAGAAAATTATCACCGTCTCGCAGTTTGAGCGTGAACGAATCCTTGACGTGTTGCATCTGCCGGAAGAACAATTAGTAGCTGTGTACAACGGTTTCAACAGTCATTTCCATGTACAACCCAAAGCTCCGGAAATTACCCGAAAATATATTGATGCAGACAATTATCTATTTTTTCTGGGAAACACCGACCCTAAGAAGAACACTCCCAGAGTGCTGAAAGCATATAGCGACTATCTGAAACAATCCACCCAAAAGTTGCCATTGCTCATTGCCGACCTCAAAGGAGATGTTATCGACCAGATATTGGAAGAAGAAAATATTAGAGAAATCAAGAGTTATATCCACGCTCCGGGATACATTGCGAATACCGACCTTGCAGCACTCTATTGCGGTGCATTCGCATTCCTTTATCCATCGCTTCGCGAGAGTTTCGGCATCCCGATGCTGGAGGCAATGGCTTGCGGAACGCCCATCATTGCGGGAAACACATCAGCCATGCCCGAAATTGCAGGCGAGGGAGCTTTACTGGCAGATCCGTTCAACTCCAATGATATTACAAAAAAAATACTGCAACTGGAAAATGACCAGACACTCTATCAGCAACAAGTGGAATATGGCATACAACGCAGCCAGTTGTTTTCATGGCGGAATACGGCAGAATCGCTGCTGAAAATATATAAAGAATTTGCCAAGTAAAATACCAAAAAGCAATAACTAAATCAAAAAGAGAATGTGTCAAAACTTCCCTTTTTAACGAAATCACCTTCGCCACAGATAGTTGTAGCGAAGGTGATTTTATCTAACCATCCCACTCGGCTTTCACCTCGAAACACGGACATGCCTTAATCCATTCTTCGGGTTCAATCTCTCCGTTTCCATTCAGATCGGGGCTCAAATCCCGATGTCCGCACACCCGGCAGCCGGGATAATCACGCAAGAGCGTAAGAATCAGTACGTGCATTGAATGAACCTGCCATTCGGTACGGCGCTTCATACTGCGGCTCAATCAGCTTTCGGTACGGGTATCGGCAGGATGACCGTGGCAGTCAAGTCCGCCCTCATAACAGATGCCAATACTGTTCTGGTTGTGTCCTTTTGCGTGCGCACCGATTCGTTCAATCTCACGGGTGGTCTTTATATCTCCATTTTTGCGGATATAAAAATGATAACCCGTCCCGTTGAAACCACGCCGACGGTGGCACACTTCCAAATCATCTTCCGTAAAATTCCTATCTACCCTTGAGGCGGAACAGTGGATCACAATCAAATTGATGGTTCGCATAAATTCATCCCTCCGTTTCAGCGACCATCTGTACTCGTTGCACACATTCCTTGCTGCTACACTGCAGAGCCGCAGCCTGCGTCAACTGTCCTCTCAACGAGAAAATCTCCGCGTGCATCTCTTTCACTTTCGAGCTAAGGTCGAAATAATCCTTCAACACTTTCTCCAACTGCTGCATCAGAAAAGTATACTGGTCTTTCACTAGTTCGCTGAACTCTTTCACTTCTTGCGCCATAATCTGGCGCTTCTTGCGGCTACTACCCAGAAAAGGCAGAATCGTCATGATGATTTCGATAATTTTATCTAACATTTTAATAGATTGAGATGATAAATTAATAAATTGAGAACAGAGTCAATCAAAGCGGTTTATGCTGCCGGATCCGGAGCTTCTCCACCACCGCTACCACCACCGGGTTCTCCCCCATCACCTTTACCATCATCATCGGAGCCGTCACCGCCGTTTCCTCCGGCAGCGGACTTCTTCTCCGTATACAATTCGAACATCATGTTATTATCCCCGCCACGAGTAGTTGCCGTGCTGTCATTGGCAAGACGCAATGAGTTGTCGACTTTGAAACGGAGATTGATGCGAGTGATATTTTTCACCGTACAATCCTTTTCCTGTTCCACACCCGGACAGGTCAGCGTGGTATAAAAAATACCCAGTCCATCCACTTTCACCTTATTCCCTGCCACAAGCACTTTTTTCATCGCACGGACAAAGGATTTCATCACATGCGACACGTCTTCCACCGAAAGCGACCCGATAGACTCGATTTCCTGTGCCAGTGAATCGATTGAATAGATTTTCGACTCCCCAGCCTTGGGCTTGAGAAGGTACATCATCGGTGATTTATCATCACCGAGCCGTTTTCTGCGCTTGTAGCGCACAACTGTAACTGTTGCCATAATATAACTTGTTTCTACGAAAAGAAGTACATTCTCCCTTTCTGTTGATGAAACAAAGATACGACAACACGTTGACGACTTGCCGGATTGCACCGGATTGCACCGGACTACACCGGATTATGCCGGATTAAAACGGATTACACCGAATTATACAAATTATACCGGAATATGTGGAAATATGTAGGAATATGTAAGATCATTCCCTAGTTTTCAATGACCCATTCTCCAATAGTTCGCGTACTACTGTCGAAATTAACTCCCACTTTAACGACTTTCCGATGATCTGCCTGATAAGGAATCGCATACTGCTTGCTATTGATCTGTGCCAACGCTTCTTCAGGAGTACCATCTACTTTGGATTCGAATACATAGATAGCCTCCTGCATCTTTATCACAACATCAGCCCTGCCAACAGCGCTCTTTACTTCTGCATCCACATATTGCCCCATCAACCGGAACAGGAGGTAGAAGATGGTCTGATAGTGTTTCTCCTCCTTATTATTCATATCATTGGGGATAGAGGCGAAAAATGATTTGATCCGCTCCATACATTGATCCAGATTGCCGACCCGTAAGTCTTTGATAAACGATACTACATAAAATGTATTCTCGCGAGCAGGCAAATGCACATAAGCCGGCATTAATGATTCGATAAAGCCTTTCCGAACTTCTTTGTTAGGATAAGCCAATGTATAGATCTGAAAATCCCGGTCATACTCTTTGATAGTGAGATAACCGCTTTGGTAAAGTACCGGAAGCGGGTCTGTAATGACATTGGTAGGTGCATCAAACTGCTCGGCAGTAGCCGAAACGCCATCCAGTTGACGAATATCGAAATCGCTTTGCTGCAAGATGTCTATCAGGAAAGTGGGAGTGCCGGTAGAGAACCAGAAATTGGCATATTTCTTTTGAGCAAATGCATTAAACAAACTAAACGGATTGTAAATGTCTTCACTATTTTCACTGAAATGATACCCATCATACTGTTGTTTCAAATGTATACAAGCTTCATCATACGTTTCACCGTTCGCCTCGGCCATCCTTCTTATATCTTCTTCCAACTGTGTACGCAATTCATTTTCCGTTATACCGCAAATGGCACTATAAGCATCTTGCATACTTATGTTCTGAAGATTGTTCAATTCACTAAAGATGCTCATCTGACTAAATTTACTGATACCGGTTAGAAAAAGAAAACGAAGATATTCTCCCTGCGCTTTCAACGGACTGAAAAAGTCGCGCATGATGCCACGTATTTCAGCTTGCAACTCCTCATTGTTGTTGCTATCCAACATAGGAGAATCATATTCGTCTACAAGTAACACAACCTGACGCCCGCTCTGCTCGTAAGCACGTTTGATAATACCTTTCAGACGGAGACTGAAAGTGTCTTCGCTCGTGTCGCATCCGTAAATTCGTTCCCATTCCACCAAGCGATTGTTGATAGCGGAGCGCAGCATCCCCGCATTCATATACTTACTGATACTGAAATCAATATGCAACACGGGATAAACCGTCCAGTCTTTCTCCAACTGTTCCATCATCAGACCCTTAAACAGGTCTTTTTTACCAGAGAAATAGGCTGCAAGAGTGGAAACTAACAGACTCTTTCCAAAGCGTCGGGGACGGCTAAGAAAACAAGCCTTAGCCGAACTAGCCAAACGATAAATCAACTCTGTCTTATCAATATACACACAATTATCATTGCGTAGTCTCTCGAAACTCTGTATCCCTATCGGATAGCGTCTGAATGTTCCTTCCATCCTCTTTCTATGCTTTTAACGTGAAACGTAAACAAAGATACGATAAATTTCAAGAATCGGTATTCTATTAGTATCAATTCTTTTATGAATTCTTTTATGAATTCACCCGAACATCCGCTCTCAAAATTTGCCTATTCCACTAAAAATGAGTAACTTTACTTCAAATACAACAACCTAAAAGCACAACTATAAATGAAAACAAAAAACAAGATTCTCCCCGAACAAGAAGAAGAAAAAACATTCCAATACCGCACCTATGGGAAAGGCGAACTTGCCTTGTTGTACCTCCCCAATATCCTGCAACAAAGCGCAGTAGACCGATTCAACGAATGGATTGAAGCTGCACCCGGACTAAAAGAACGGCTCCTGGCCACCGGCATGAATCCACGCGCCAGATACTACACTCCCGCACAAGTAAGGCTCATCATCGAAGTGCTACAAGAACCCTAATTAAAGTATTAAGTGTCAAGTATTACTTAATACCTAATACCCTAAAACAGTTCTTTTTCAGGTAGCCAGCAGGAGTTGTCGAACATCGTATTTCGGACACGCAGGTCAGCGGAGAGAGAAGGGTCGTGAGATTCTTCACAGGGCAGGTATCGTCCGCTTACGGGATCGTAGACAAAGGATGCCATTCCACCGACACCAAGATGCTTGAATTTCACCTTGTCCACATATACGCGGGTGACACCAACCTCCTTGTCACGTTCCACAATGATACCATAATCCGCCTTGTTATAGAAATCGGCAGAGCCGTTGATGTCGTACATTTCCACACGAGGGGTAATGCCCGTGACAGGATTACGGTTCATTTTACGAGGATGGACTACAACCACGAGCAGGCAATTATGCTGCACGGCAAATTCTGTAAATTTATTCAACAGGTTGGAAATATATTGCGTTTCCGTCTGTCCCGGTTGCGGGTTATGGTCGAAACGGTTGAGCGGGTCGAAGACAATAATGCGGCAGCCGCGGCGGACAACAAGTTCATGAGCCTTGGCCAGTACACGATCCGGAGAAACATTACCTTTCAGAGAGATATGAGAGACGTTTTCAGTCAGAAAATCTTCCGAGTTCGCAAGGAGTCCCTCCGTCATGCCACAGCCGTTTTGAAAACGGTGTCCGGTGAGTTTCTCAATCAGTTTGCGGAGATGATAGACGATAGGGGTATTTTCCGGGCTACAGAACCCGATTTTCCATTGATGCCGCAGGCAGAGACGCAACACCAATTCGTCCACCCACTCGGATTTTCCTGCACCGGGAACTCCGGTGACGTAGACACTTCGCCCACGTTCATACGTGCAGATCTTATCCATCTCCTCCCATCCCGTTTCCGCTCCGGGACCGAAGCCGTTGTCGAAAAGAGCCCGCAGATCGTCATGCAAGTCGGCAGCGGTGAAGATCCCTTCGAGCGGAACTTCTGCTGCCTGTTCGATGGCGATACGGAGACTGGCGATACCATATTTGCAGAGATGCTCGTTGGCATCTTTACACTCTGGACCGTAAGTCACCACCCGGCAGCGTTCAGCTCCCAACCGGTTGATGAGTTCATTGCGCAACCGGATTCCGGCAGAATCGGCATCAACGGCAATGATGATTTCTTCCAGGTCCTCGAAGTGCGTCTCCATAAAACGGTCGAGCCAGGAGAGGTTCGAATTGGCTCCGGCCGGCACGGAGATGACACTTTGAAATCCGGCGGCGATGGAGGAAGCAGCATCCAGTTCGCCCTCGTGGATAATGCAGGAGGTCTGCCCCACAATGGAGTCGATGTTGTAGGGAATCAGTTCGGCACCCTGCACCATTTTGAAAAGTTTCGGGAGAGCGCGAAATTTGGTGTTTATCAGTTGCTCCCCTTCAAAATAGTTGAAGCAGATGCAACGTTCCTTTTTGCCGGATTGCGGCATAAATTCTTCCTGTTCGGTGATGCGTAGGGCAGCTATGACGGACTGCGGGATGCAACGCGTCTCCACCAGCCAACGCTCCGTGTCTTCGGAAAGCGTGGTTTTCGAAACATCGAACATCGGACGCTGAAAATGCTGCGGAATGGCTGCCGCACGACGCTTGCGGGCTACCGCACGTTCGGCATTCCTGCGCTCTTCCACATCATCGGGAACATAAAAATCAGCACCACAATGATAACAGTGACAGTGGCCCGTGTCGACGTTGACACGTAGCGAACGGTCGCGCTTATTCTTGCGGGTAGGAAGACATTTTTTACAAATCGTCTTGAGCACTCCACTCGATTTACCGTGGATGTCGACATCATAGTTGGCAAAATTTCTCATAATTTTTTCCTTTTTTCTAATTAAAAAATAGTTTAAAATAATCATTCACACGCAGAGGACTTACCTGCCGGACAAGTGTCTGCCACCTGCCGGACGAGCTTCCGTTACCTGCCAGACGAACATCAACAACCTACCAGACAAACATCGACAACCTGCCGGACGAAGCCGGTCATCTGCCGGATTAATGCGCCCATCTTTTCTTCACATCATCCCACACCGCCGATGCATCGGGACGTGGCGGCGCATCAGCCGGAATAAGATGTCCCAGATACGTTCGCCGCCCGTCGACGACGCTTTCAAAGCGGTTCACATCCTTGTCGACCGTATTCTCAAGCTCTTTCAGCAAGGTTTCCCTCAACGTGCGGCAAGTAACGGAACCGGCCGCGATATAATTTGAAAAATACCGTTTCACGTCCTCCGGGAAAAGCAGTCCGGCTCCTTTGTCATAAAGGCGGATATGTTTTTTGAAGATTTCCAGAATAAGTTTTTGATGGTCTACAAAAAGCTTTCCCAAACCGGAATGCTGCCCGGCCAATTCCATATATGACTGGAAAGTAGAAAGTTGGTCCACCAACTTTTCCCAAGGCAACACGGGTTGTAACGGACAATGATTGCCTTCATCCGCCAAACGGCTCACAAGAGACGACGGTGTTTCTATATTACTCCTATTATTGTTTACAACAGAAACACTTCCTTTACTCTTCTCTCCTCTTCTGGTTTTCAGTGGGTTTTCTCCCTTTACTGACGGGCGTTTCAGCACTTTTTGCCACCTTTTTCGGACGCCCTCCTTTCTTACCGTTTTCGATGTCCATTTTCCGCTTCTCTTCCAAGCTTTTCATCACCCTATCCAAGTAAGAAGAACGAAACATCTGTCGTTCCTCATCCAGTTCGAAGAGATCGAATTCGCGAAGCACCCGCTCCACCGCTACTTCATCCACATCATACCGCCGGGCCATAGCCTTCAGTAAAACCGGTTTGCACGACGCCTCATAAGCATCTTTAGTGCGCAGATGCAACAGCAAGATCACGTAAATTCCGAGTGCTTCCGCGGCATTCATCTCCGACATCATACTGGCAATATTGTCGTCATTCAACAAATTTACCTCCAAATTGAAATACTGATCTTTCTTCATTTTCATTTATCATTTATTATTCCACATTTAATACTTCCGGGGCGCAAAGGTGCGAAATGTATTTTATTCCAGCTATCGCAAAAATGAGAGTTGGATTATATATTTTTTATCAGACCTTTGCCAAATATTATTAATAACCCCAAACAATATGGATACAAAACGCAACCAAACTTTGGAAGAAATAGAAGAAAATAAAATAGTAAGCGAGCATTATCAGAACAGAATAAAGCTGATAAAAGAGCTCCTGAAAACGTCACAGCTAGTCATAGGAGACCTCTGCGTTCATATCAACATCAGTGAAGCCTCCTACCACCGCTACACAAATTTCACCAGCTATATGAAGACAGACATTTTCATACATGCTTGCATCTTTCTCAAGCAATATATCGAAAGTCACCACATTCCTTATACCCAAGAAGAAAAACGGCTTATAAAAGCATTAGACCTGTTTCAGATTTCCTCAAATAGCAACTTAAACTGCAATTAAAACACAGAAAAGAAGAAACTTATCATAAGTTTTATTACATTTGCAATGTAATAAAAGTCTTTAAAACTTAAAAAATGAATGATAGCGAAACAGACAGCCCATCAATAAAAGCACTGATCGTTTTCAGAGAAAACGGAGAAACCGACAATCTATTTGTTCCTATCTTATGCGATGCTATCAGAATGGCTGGAATCGACGTGCGATGTTCCACAAAAGAGTTTTGGGACTCGGATAAACATTATGATATCATACATTTCCAGTGGCCGGAAGAAGTGGTGGGATGGGCGTGCAACGATCCCGATATCATCAGGCGTCTGGAAGAGCGAATCAGTCTTTTTCGTTCCAGGGGAACGCGTTTTGTCTACACACGCCACAATGTCCGTCCGCATTACGCAAACGGAATCATCAGCCGGGCCTATGACATTATCGAATCGCAGAGTGATATCGTTGTACACATGGGACGGTTTAGCCGGGACGAATTTCTCACGAAGTATCCTGACAGTCAGAATGTTGTCATTCCTCATCACATTTACCAATATACCTATAAAGAAGATATCAGCGTAGAGCGTGCACGTCAGTATCTCAACCTCTCGCAAGATGCATTCATCGTCACGGCTTTCGGAAAATTCCGCAACCGTGAAGAAATACGCATGGTGCTCGGAGCTTTCCGCGCCTGGGACGAGGAGCACAAGATGCTGCTGGCTCCGCGCCTCTACCCCTTTTCGAGACGCAACAGCTATGGCAGGAATATCATCAAACGATGGATTTCAAAAGCCGGATACTATCTGCTCATGCCGCTGCTCAACCGTATGTATAAACTACAGGCGGGAGCCAACGACGAGCTGATAGACAACTGCGATCTGCCCTACTATATGGCTGCTTCAGACGTGATATTCATCCAGCGGAAAGATATACTGAATTCGGGTAATGTCCCCCTCGCCTTCCTCTACCACAAAGTCGTGGTGGGTCCCAAGGTGGGAAACATCGGCGAACTGCTTTCCGAAACCGGCAACCCTACTTTCGATCCCGACGACAAGAAAGACATCCTGCGAGCACTCGAAGAAGCCCGCCGACTTGCCGCATGGGGACAAGGGGAAGTGAATTACGCATACGGTATGGAAAACATGAGCATCCGCAAAGTGGGACAAGCATACGCGCAAACATATAAACAAGCAATCAATGGCTAATAACATTAAGAGTCAACTATTTTCGGGGGTATTTTACACAGCGCTGGCCAAATACAGTGGCGTCGTCATATCCCTTGTTGTGGCAGGAATTCTCGCACGTCTGCTATCACCGGACGACTTCGGCATCGTAGCTGTTGCCACCGTCATCATCGCCTTCTTCAATCTTCTCACCGACATGGGAGTGTCTCCCGCCATCGTGCAGCACAAATCGCTGACTAAAGATGATTTGTCGGACATCTTCTCATTTACTATATGGACGGGCATCGGAATCAGCATCCTGTTTTTCGCTTCTTCGTGGATCATCGCCGATTACTACCAAAGCGACACCCTGCGCATCCTGTGCCAACTGCTGTCCGTCAACCTGTTCTTCGCCTCCGCCACCATTGTGCCGGGAGCCATGTTCTACCGGAACAAAGAATTTAAATTCATTGCTATCCGTAGCTTCGTCATTCAGATTTCGGCAGGTGCAGCCGCGGTAACCGCCGCCCTCTGCGGAGCAGGATTGTACGCATTGATTATCAACCCAATCGTATCCAGCGTACTGATCTTCGTAATTTCCTTTCAGCGTTACCCGCAACGGTTGCGTTTCACACTCGGATTGAGGGTACTCCGGAAAATATTTTCCTATTCCGCCTATCAATTCCTGTTCAATGTCATCAACTATTTCAGCCGCAATCTGGACAAACTGCTGATTGGTAAATATATGAGTATGTCCGATCTGGGATATTACGAAAAGTCGTATCGTTTGATGATGCTGCCCTTGCAGAATATCACGCAGGTAATCACTCCGGTGATGCACCCTATTTTCAGCGATTTCCAGAATGACAAGGGAAAACTGTTGAGTTCCTACGAACGCATCGTCCGTTTCCTCGCCTTTATCGGTCTGCCGCTTAGCGTGCTGCTTTTCTTCACGGCAGAGGAAGTGACGCTTATTATTTTCGGCGATCAATGGATGCCGTCCGTACCCGTGTTCCGGATACTGTCGCTCTCCGTAGGGATTCAGATTATACTCTCTTCGTCCGGCTCCATCTTTCAGGCGGCAGGCGATACACGAAGTTTGTTTGTGTGCGGAGTGTTTTCGTCCGCGTTCAACGTGGCGGGAATTTTGCTCGGCATCTTCCATTTCGGAACCCTGACAGCAGTGGCCAGTTGCATTGTGGTGACATTCACCATCAACTTTATACAGTGTTATTGGCAGATGTACCGGGTGACCTTCCGGCAAAGTGCCTGGCCGTTCATCCGTCAGCTTATTTCTCCGTTGGTGATTAGCATTTTGATAGCATTAGCCCTCATTCCAATGCAGTATGCGCTGGAAGGGATGAACATTTTTGTGACAATTATTGCTAAAGGTATCGTTAGTTTTATTATCTTTGGCATTTATATACAGATGACGCATGAGTATGACATGATCGGTAAAGTGCGGTCGTTAAGAAAAAAAAGTCTATAGCTATGAATATACGCGACATTTTTATAACGTTACGTTATAAAATAAGTTATGGTAGCACTGTGGAATGGTACAATTTCTGGTACATCGTCTTGCGAAAAAAGAGAAAAATCACACCGCAAGTAGCTTCCATCGACGAAACGATACGTAAAATCATCGACGACCGTTGCTCTGTCAGCCGTTTTGGCGATGGTGAAGTGTTGCTCACCAGTCCGGAAAAGGAAATCCGTTTCCAGAAAGGTGACCCGTTATTGGCTAAAAGACTAACCGAAGTGCTGCAAAGTCACGAAGAAGGACATATTGTCTGCATCTCCGACGCATTCCGCGATTTGTATCGCTACAATCGCAAAAGTCGCCGGTTCTGGAGAACTCATTTTTATCTGTACGGTTCGTGGTGGGACCGTTTGCTGGTAGCGGGACGAAAATATTACAATACATTCGTCACCCGTCCTTATATGGACTTTGCCCGCAAAGAAGATTCCGCCCGATGGTTTCACGACATGAAAGGCATTTGGGAGAACCGGGACATCGTCTTCATCGAAGGGGAGAAAAGCCGGCTCGGAGTGGGCAACGATCTTTTCGATAATGCCCGGAGCATCCGGCGTATTCTCTGTCCGCCCAGAGATGCATTCGAACGCCTGGAAGACATCAAGCGGGAGGCCTGCAAAGTGGAAAAAGAAGCCTTGTTTCTGATTGCCCTCGGCCCCGCAGCCACTGTGTTGGCCTACGATTTGTTTAAAGCCGGCTATCAGGCCATCGACGTCGGTCATGTGGACGTAGAGTATGAATGGTGGCGGATGGGAGCCCATAAAAAAGTGAAACTGGAACGAAAATATGTCAACGAAACTGCCATTGGCAGCGAAGTGGCGGATGCCGGAGAAGAATACCGGAAACAAATCATCGCCCAAATCGTTTGAGGAAGAAAAAACAGTTTGAGAAAGAAAAAACAGAATAAACAATTATTGAATACTGAAAATAAGAATGAAAGCTCTTTTCCTTATATTTCACGGCTTCAATGAGGCCAACGGAATTAGTAAGAAGATACGTTATCAGGTGAAAGCCCTCAAAGATTGTGGAGTGGATGTTCGCTTGTGTCATTATGATGTGACCTCTTATGGCGAACGGCGTTGGATGGTGGATGACGAAGTGATCGCTGATTTCGGCACGGGCTTTGCCGCAAAGATTTGGAAACGTGTCTACTACTCTCCTATTCTTGACTATGCACGCCGCGAAGGAATCGACTTTGTATATATGCGCTCTTTTCACAATGCCAGTCCGTTCACCCTCCGGCTGGTGAAGTCGTTGAAACGTACAGGCGCAAAAGTGGTGATGGAAATTCCTACTTATCCTTACGATCAGGAGTACGTCACCCGTTCCATGAAATTTCATCTAGCCATCGACCGCTGTTTCCGTCACAAGCTCGCAAAGGCTCTGGACGGTATCGTCACTTTCTCCAATGCGGAAGAAATATTTGGCGGAAACACCATACGCATCTCCAACGGAATTGATTTTGAGGCGATTCCGATGAAGAAGCAGCAGAATGACACATCGAAAGAGTTGCACTTGATCGGAGTGGCGGAAGTGCACTACTGGCACGGCTTCGACCGCCTTGTGCGCGGATTGGCAGATTATTACCGCAACAATCCGGAATATAAAGTATATTTCCATATTGTAGGCCCGCTGTCCGGCGAACGGGAACGGGCGGGGATCTTGCCTGTTGTCCGTGACAACCATCTCGAACCGTATGTTCTTCTGCATGGTCCTTTGCATGGCGACGAACTGGATGCGATGTTCGAAAAAGCAGATTTTGCCATTGGCAGCCTGGGACGCCACCGCAGCGGAATTACGTATATCAAAACGTTGAAAAACCGCGAGTATGCCGCACGTGGCTTCGCGTTCACTTACTCGGAAACCGACGACGACTTCGACCACATGCCGTATGTATGGAAGGTGGCACCCGACGAATCTCCGGTGGATATTCAGGGACTGATCGACTTCCGGAAGACGCTGAAAATGACGCCTGCCGAGATACGCGAATCGGTCTGCCCGCTATCGTGGAGGGCGCAAATGCAGAAAGTGATCGACGCCATAAAGACTAAAGATAAATAAACAAAAACACAATTAATAACAAACAATATTCTGATAAACATGAAAATAGCCTACTGCATCCCCGCCCTCTACTACCCTAGCGGCATGGAACGGGTATTGACACTGAAAGCAAATTACTTCGCCGAAGTGTTTGGTTATGAAATACATATCATCCTCACAGACGGGAAGGACAAGAAACCGTACTACGAACTGCATCCGTCCATCACTCTTCATCAACTTGACATTGATTATGATGAATTGAACGGAATGTCATTCTATAAAAAACTACCTAAATATATTGCGAAACAAGGACGTTTTAAAAAGAAACTCAACGAATGTCTGCACCAAATTCGTCCGGACATTACTATCTCCCTGCTCCGTCGTGACATCAATTTCATCAATCGGATGACGGACGGTAGCACAAAGTTGGGTGAAATACACTTTAACAAATCTAATTACCGAGATTTCAGCAACAGCCGTCTGCCCGCATTCTTACGGGCAATCGTAAGCAATTATTGGAGAGAGCAGTTATACCGGCAACTTCGCCAGTTGAAACGTTTCATCGTATTGAGCCACGAGGATGCACAGGAATGGACGGAACTGGATAATGTTGAAGTGATCCATAACCCTCTTCCTTTTTTTCCCGACCAAATATCTGACAATAGCCATAAACAGGTAATAGCGGTAGGGAGATATGTTCCGCAGAAAGGATTCGACCGCCTGATCCCGGCTTGGCAACTCGTTGCCAGAAAGCATCCCGACTGGATACTGCGTATCTACGGAGACGGTATGCGTGAGCAACTGCAACAGCAGATTGACTCTTTAGGAATTACTGCCAGTTGTATATTGGAACCTACTGTTTCCAATATTGTCGACAAGTACTGTGAAAGTTCAATTTTTGCCCTTTCATCACGTTTCGAAGGTTTTGGAATGGTTATTATAGAAGCAATGGCATGTGGCGTGCCGCCCGTATCATTCACCTGTCCCTGCGGCCCGCGGGATATTATCAGCGACGGAAAAGACGGTCTGCTGGTAGAAGACGGGAATATCGAACAACTGGCGGAGAAAATCTCTTATTTAATAGAGAATGAAGATATACGTAAGAAAATGGGACAGCAGGCGCGTATGGACGTCCAGCGCTTCCGAATAGAAAATATTGCCGAACAATGGAAACAACTATTTGAAAGCCTGATTATCCCGGTTAATGAAAACAAATAAAGCATTCAATATCTATGGAATGGTATTCTAAGTATTTACAGGTTTATGAGAAACCTTTTGCGGAAGCTCCGCAAGCCGTTATCGAGGAAGTACGCCGCAATCTGGCCGGATTGCAGAGTAACGAACCGCTTGTCACTGTATCACTCATCGGATACAATGAGGAAAAACATCTGCTCGCCTGTCTCTGGTCGTTGAGCGAGATGAAATGTAAATATCCTGTAGAAATCATTGGTGTGGACAACGAATCGAAAGATCGCACTGCGGAGATTTACGAGGCTTGCGGTGTGCCTTATTTCACGGAAACGCAACATAGTTGTGGTTTTGCCCGTCTTTGCGGACTGAATCATGCCCGTGGAAAATATCATATCAACATTGATTCTGACACGATGTATCCGGCAAAGTATGTGGAAACAATGGTGGATGCGCTCGAAAAGCCGGGTGTAGTGGCTGTCAGCTCGCTTTGGAGTTATATTCCCGACAAGGATCACTCTTGGATGGGGCTGAAAATCTATGAGGCTGCACGCGACTTGCATTTATGGTTGCAGTCTTTCAAGCGTCCGGAGCTTAGTGTGCGCGGACTGGTATTTGCTTACCGGACGGAATGTGCGAGGAAAACGGGAATCCGCACGGATATTATCCGCGGTGAAGACGGATATCTGGCTTTGCAGCTCAAGCAATTTGGAAAGATTGCATTTGTACGGAAAAGACGTGCGCGTGCCGTCACCGGATATGGGACGGTGGGAGCCGACGGAACTTTGTTCAATAGTTTCAAGGTGCGTGTCGTCAGCAGATTAAAAGGTATCGGAGGACTGTTCACCCAAAAGAAGGAATATAAGGATGAGGAGAGTAATCTAGTAAAAAAGAAGTAAGAAAGGAAAGCCTATGTGCAAGAATCTCAATATCGGTATCGTTTTATTTTTAATTATTGGCTTAGTTATGTCGGGATGTATCCGCAAACTGAATCTATATCAAGGAGATAAAGACGAGGATGAAAACAAGGATAATGGAAAGAGGCGGGATGTCATCTGCGAAACGGAATTCATATACCCGTTCGGTAATGAAACAGCCGATAAAGAAATAGAAATAACCATTCACCTGAAAGCAGACAGACAGGTAGGATATCTGTATACGGAAATACCAACATTGAAATATAACAAAGATTGGCTGTTTCTGATGACACAGGACGACTGTATGCATTCAGCCTTTTCATATACATGGGCTGCCATTCATGGCAAACCTTTATCTTATATTTACTACTGCGATCTGGCTCATCTGCAAAACGGTGATTTGCCTCCTGATTATTATTCATTGGGAAAAACATTAGCTACCACCAATGGTACCGGACAGGAAGTACGTTTCTCTTTCGGAACTACCGTGGCTGCCGATGATGATTTAATGAACACACAAACATGGGTACAAAATGGATATACAAGAGATTATTTCCGCTTTTATAAAAAGACAATGTTAGTATGGGGCAACTTGCAGGAAATGATGAATTACGGAGTAAGCATCGCTTTCCATGACTTGAATCTACCTGACGAAGATAAAACAGAAGATAAGTTGCTGGCACAATTTCCTGTTGCTCAAAGCATGATACGTGAGAAACTGAATAATCGAACTTGTAAAATGCTGGCAGAGCCTAATGGAGATAAAAATTATATCAAAGCGGCTTTGAGATATGATAAAATCAGAACCCTGTGTGCACAAAGCGGAGCTACAAAACTCTATCCATTTCAAGAAAACGGAGATATTGAACAAGTAGTGATCGAAAGAGCTTTCTATGCCCCACCCGAAGGTAGCGGGCTGACAAATCCGGATATGATTAAGGCGGCTATTCTCAAGGAAATGGAAAATCCAAAAGAAGAGCGGGCAGCTATTTCTATAGGTGCCCATAATACAGATACCGGTTGGGTAAACTTCTTGGAATGGCTCAACGACACATACGGACAAGATGGTGACGACTCAATGTGGTTTACCAACCAGGAAGAATATTATGAATATTATTATTATCGTTTGCACAGCAAACCGGAAATCAAACAGGTAAATACGCACACGTGGAAACTGACACTAAATCTGAATGGAGAGGACTCCGCTCCTTTCTATTACCCTTCCGTGACTGTAAATATCTTCGGGCTTAAAATGGAGGATATTGAAAATATAGAATCAAATGAAGATGTTACAGGACTCTCTTATGGTGACTATAAAGATTTCTTCATGCTAAATATCGACTGCCGGAAATACCTGGCGGAACACGCCGAGAATTTCGTGAAACGATATGAAGCGAATCCGACAGATGTTTCTGCCAAAGCGGACGCCAACTACTTTGTGAATATGCTGAAAGATTCGGATAAAAAGACGGAGTTGAAGAAACGAGCTGAATAAAATGAAATAAGAGGCTAATAAGAGCTGAATGTAAACGATACAAGAAAAATAAACAAATATAGCTATGAACGAAACCATTACCCTTTGTCTTGAAATTATTTTCTGGCTTGCCCTGTTCATTGTGTTCTACACCTATTTGGGCTACGGAATTGTGCTTTACGTTCTTGTCAAGTTGAAAGAGCTTTTCGTGAAGCCTGTGAAGCGTTCGTTGCCGGCATCGGACGCAGACCTGCCGGAAGTTACCCTCTTCATTACGGCATTCAACGAAGAAGATGTTATAGACGAAAAGATGGAGAACAGTCTTGAACTGGACTACCCTGCGGACAAACTGCATATCGTATGGGTGACAGACGGAAGCAACGACGGTACGAACGAACGACTGAAAACCCGTTGGCAGGGAAAAGCGACCATACACTTCCAACCCCTACGACAGGGTAAGACAGCCGCAATGACACGTGGAATGACGCTGGTGGACACTCCGCTCGTCGTCTTTACGGATGCTAACACTATGGTAAACCGGGAAGCAATACAGGAAATCGTACTTGCTTTCCAAGACCCGAAAGTGGGCTGCGTGGCCGGCGAAAAACGGATCGCCGTACAGACCAAAGACGGAGCCGCTGCCGGTGGGGAAGGTATTTACTGGAAATACGAATCAACACTGAAAGCACTTGACGCCCGCCTCTACTCTGCTGTAGGAGCAGCAGGCGAACTATTTGCCGTGCGTCGTGAACTATTCGAAGCAATGGAACCGGATACGTTGCTCGATGATTTTATTCTTTCGCTCCGGATCACCATGAAAGGTTATACCATTGCTTATTGCACCAATGCTTACGCCATCGAAAGCGGTTCGGCAGATATGCGCGAAGAAGAAAAGCGGAAAGTGCGCATCGCTGCGGGAGGATTGCAGTCCATCTGGCGACTTCGTCCGTTGCTGAATCCTTTCCGCTACGGGACACTTAGCTTTCAATATACGTCTCACCGGGTATTGCGATGGTCTATTACTCCGTTCCTGTTGTTTGCTCTCTTCCCGCTGAATATTGCGATTCTGCTGTTAGGCGGTTCCGCGATATTCTACGGAGTGCTGCTTGCCATGCAGGTTCTTTTTTACGGATTGGGATATTGGGGATATTATCTATCCACCAAACAGATAAAAAACAAGTTGCTTTTTATCCCCTACTATTTCTTATTTATGAATGTCAATGTGCTGAAAGGCATCCGTTATCTGAAAAAGAAAAAAGGAAGCGGAGCCTGGGAAAAGGCGAAACGCGCTGAAAAGTAAAACAAATGCTATTATCTTTTGTTATCCTTACTATAAGACATTAGTCTCTATCATCTAATAAAAAACAGACATGAACAGAATATTACATGATGCGAATAACGCACAAAGAATATTGAAACTGACGGCAGATACAATGCTATTGGTTGACAGGCACGGAGTCTGCGTAGACATTGAGCCTCATTGTGATCTATGGTTTCTGCAAGAGGATATACTTTTAGGAAAAAATATATTTGAGCTTTTACCAGAATATACGAGAGAGAGGGTGATGCCCATCTTCCAGATTGTACTCGAAGAACAAAGAAGCATCAGCAAGAACTTCAAGTTGGTGCTGAAAGGCGAAACTTTTTACTTCAAATGCCTCATGTTCCCTTATGACGGTATGGTGCTTTGCCAATATCGCGACATCACGCAAAGAAGCAACGTAAAAAGACAGTTGGAACAGGCAAATCTCACCCTGCGGGCTATTCAAAAGGTAGCCCAGATAGGACAATGGACGTATAATACGAAACAGAATATTTTTCATTATCTTGGATATACCGGTGTTTTGTGCGAGGAAAATGTGCAAAACCTTGCCATTGAGAAATATGTGGAACTGATTGTAGAAGAAGACCGTCAGAGTTTTATGGAATGGTGTCGGGTGAACGAAAAAGAACTCAACATGGAAAGCATCAGCTACCGTGTCCGCCTGAACGGAGAAATCTTCTATATGCGTATCCAGACTTATCTGCGTGAACAACGCTCCGACGGTAGTTTCAATATCGAAGGCTATATCCAGAACATCACGGACATACAGCATCGTAGAAATGACATCAATACACTGACTCATGCCATCAACAACGCCAAAGAAAGTATCTTTGCCGCCAAGCCCGATGGCACGATTATCTTTGCCAACCGTCGTTTCCTGTACAATCATGGTATTTCAGAAAACGAAGACATCAGTCAATTAAAGATTTACAATGTCGCCGCAGATATGCCTACACAAGAGGCTTGGAACGAACGTTGCAAAGATGTCATACACGGTGGCAGCAGTAACTTTGTGGCTCATCACCCATCTAAAATCAATAAAGGTATATTGGCTTATGAAGGCACGATGTACAACGTGACCAATGATTCCGGAGAAGAAAGTTACTGGTCGTTTGCCCATGATATTTCCGAGAGGATTCGGTACGAAGCCCAAATCAAACGGCTCAACCAAATCATGGATACGACCATCAACAATCTCCCTGCCGGGATTGTAGTGAAGGAAATCAACAACGACTTCCGATACATTTACCGGAATCGGGAGGCCTACAACCGCGATCTTTATAAGAACGACCCTGTCGGCAAGAATGACTTCGATTTCTACCCGCCTATCGTAGCCGAAAAGAAGAGACAAGAAGATATCCAGGTGGCTACCACCGGAAAAGGTCTGCACTGGACTGCTGAAGGAAAGGACAGAAACGGAAACATGATTATCCTCGACAAACGGAAAATCCGGGTGGACGGTGACGAATTGTCTTCGCCTATCATCGTCAGCATCGAATGGGACATCACGGAACTGGAAATGATAAAACGGGAACTTCAGTCGTCGAAAGAGAAAGCGGAAATGTCTGATAGCCTGAAGTCGGCCTTCCTCGCCAATATGAGTCATGAAATACGTACGCCGCTGAATGCTATCGTAGGTTTCTCGCATCTCATTGCCGAAAGCGACGATGCGGAAGAACGGAAGACGTATTATAACATCGTAAACGCGAACAACGAACGTCTCCTGCAACTTATCAACGAGATTCTCGACCTCTCGAAGATTGAATCGGGAACCATCGAGTTTTCCTTCGGACCGGCCAGTCTCCATAATCTCTGCCGGGAAGTGCACGATGCTCATATATTCCGTACTCCGCAGGGAGTAAGCCTTGTCTATGAATCCTCGGACGAAAGTCTGATGATTGAAACGGACAAGAACCGGGTATTCCAGGTGATTTCAAATCTGATTGGAAATGCTGTCAAGTTTACGAAGGAAGGAAGCATCAGTTATGGTTACAAACTGGTGGACAATCAGATTGTATTCCACGTAACGGATACCGGAACAGGAATTGAACCGGAGAAAGTGGGGCGTGTGTTCGAGCGTTTCGCAAAGCTGAACAATCATGCGCAGGGCACAGGATTGGGGTTATCTATCTGTAAGTCTATTGTTGAACGGCTCGGTGGAAAGATTTCCGTCAACTCCGAATTTGGCAAGGGGACGACGTTTACATTTACTTTACCATACACGATTGCAAATCCTGCAAATGTGGATTCTTCAAAGAAAGAGAATGGTGAAGGGAACATTGCTGGAATAGCATCTGCCGGAAAAACTGCTGATTCGAATGTTGACAGTTCTGTAAATACACGGCATGCCTGTATTTTGGTTGCCGAAGATACGGACAGTAACTTCGACTTATTGGAGGCTATTCTAGGTAAAGACCATCAGCTTATACGTGCGCATGACGGAATGGAAGCTGTCACGATGTTCGATGAAGTGAAACCGGATCTTATCTTGATGGATATCAAGATGCCGAATCTGGACGGACTGGAAGCTACAAAAATCATCCGTGAGCTGTCTGCCACTGTCCCTATTATTGCTCAAAGTGCCTTTGCATACGAACAGGACCGAAAAGCAGCTGAAGAAGCGGGGTGCAATGATTTTATAGCTAAACCAATAGCGGATGATAAGTTGAAAGCAATGATTCATAAATGGTTGCTTCCTTCGTAGAGAGCTTAATCCTCCGGAGAGTGTACAATCTTCATTGAGCACAGATTTTAAGAATACATAAGTATATATAGTAAACGTATATGACCGTAGAATACATATTATAACAAACGGATATAATTGTAGAGTGCATATTACAGCAAGTATATAATTATAACAAACGTATACGATAGTGATATAATCAGCAAATAATTTAGATTAGATGAAAGCCTTTTACAGACTGTTTTATTACATATCCATCGTGCTGACCAGTATTTTGGCAGGAGTTACCATTGCGGGTGCTTTCGTAGGCAATGCCGCATCGGATAGTTTCAAATTTATGCCTTTCATCGGTTTGATACTGCCGATACTTTTATTGGCTAATCTTGCTTCTGCTATCTACTGGACGATTCGTTGGCGGTGCTGGGTTTTCATCCCTCTGATTGCTATATTCAGCAATTGGGGATATATGAGCTGTGTATTACAATCGCCTTTTTTCAGTCCGGCTTCGTCACCGATGGTTAAAATGAATGTATATACTCCGGGAGTGTTGACGGTTGCTACTTACAACGTCGATGCCTTTAACCACGAGCATACCGGCTACTCATGCAAGGAGATTGCTTCTTACATGAGAAATCTGCAAGCAGATATTCTCTGTTTCCAAGAATTTGGCATTAACGATGAGTTTGGCATCGATAGTATATCCGCAGCTCTTTCTAATTGGCCGTATCATTATATTCCTTCTTCGCCCGAAGGGAAGAATCTGTTGCAACTGGCTGTTTTCAGCCGTTATCCTATCAAGGAGGAGCATCTTATCATCTATCCTGATTCGAAAAATTGCAGTCTTGCATGTGATATTGAAATCAATGGTCGCACCATCCGCCTGTTCAACAATCATCTCCAAACAACAGAAGTAAGCCAGAACAAGCGCAAACTGGAAAAGGGACTTCGTACGGATGATTCCCAAAGAGTGGAACATGCTGCCCTGGGACTTATCGACGGTTTACACGAGAATTTCCGGAAACGGGCCGTACAAGCTGATCTTCTCAAGCAACTGATAGCCGCCTCCCCCTATCCTACTCTAGTCTGCGGTGACTTTAACTCTCTGCCGTCTTCGTATGTTTATCACACTGTAAAAGGTGATAAGTTGCAGGATGGCTTTCAGACGAGCGGACATGGGTATATGTATACTTTCAAGTACTTCAAGCATTTGTTGAGAATCGACTATATTCTCCATTCACCGGAACTGAATAGCACGGATTACTTCTCGCCGGATCTTAATTATAGCGATCATAATCCGGTGGTGATGAGGGTAAAGTTGTAAAAGAAAAGCCGAACAGAGTATCTCTCTATCCGGCTTTTCTTTTATTGTTCCTTTTTATTGCCTCTTTTTAGAATATATATCTCAAGCCAAGCTGACATCTCCAACGAGAACTGATGTTTGAGATTTCTTTAAATGGATCATAATCGGCACCTTGTGTATATTGAAACGCTCCATTTCTTGCAGCTGTAATAGGAGTATATGAATTATTAGACATATAACTTTCTAACCCCCACTTTCTATTCAATAAGTTACCAACATTCATTATATCAACAGAGAATTGTAATGTATGCATATCCTTACCCACTTTAAACCTAAAGTCTTGTAAGAAACGAAAATCAAAATGATGCTCAAAAGACATACGGTCAGAGTTTCTTTCATAATATTCACCACGATGATCTTTCAGATACTTTGCATTACCTAAGAAAGCTTTCAGATCAGCCTTCTGTTGCTCAGGCTCCAAACCTCCCGATGCTGTAAATTGCATCGCATCAATCTGCTCGTCTGTAGGAATAAAAATCAGGTCGTTTCCATTACTACCATCACCATTCAAATCACCATAATAAGTAACATTATACGGAGCACCTGATTGTCCCGTGTACACCAAACTAACCGTTGACTTAAAATGTTTTGCATATTCTTTGCCATAAGAAAGAGAAGCCACAATACGATGAGGAATACTATAATCAGATACAGATAATTCTGGAGCATTAGGATTACCCTTTATTTCATTATATCTCCAATTTGAATAAGCTACAGAAGAAGATGCAGAGTTTATTGATTTACTCTCTCCGTAAGTATAAGCCGCCATTACGTCCAAACCAAAATTGAATGATTTCTCAAGCTTTAAAGATACATTATATGTATACCCCTTGCTCGTATTATCCAATAACATTATATCGGTATATCCACTGTTTTGTTTCTTAAACATGGGTCTGTTATCGAAGGAAAGCGATGAGTAAGTAGAACCCACAGTTGCATCACCATCCATTTCATAATTTAAATTACGATAGTATATATCATTCAGTGTTTTTGAATAAAGACCTTCCAATGTCATTCTTACATCTCCAGGGAGAGTATATTCAAAAGCTAAATTTGCACGAAGATTTTGGGCAAATTTAAAATCTTTAGAGAAAACATCGACTTCAGTAGTTGATGCTGTAGCATTTTGTAACATAGCTGCTTGCCCTTTAGGATCTACATTAAAATAGAAAGCATCACCTAAATCCCCAATAGCTTTACTATTCAAAGAATATTTCTCAAATTCAATACCTGTATTCGAAAAACTATTACTCAACCATACAAATGGAATACGTCCTGTGAAAACCCCAAGACCTCCTCGTAACAAAGCTTTGCCATCATCTGTCAACTTCCAGCGGAAGCCCAAACGCGGAGACCACAAAGGTGTACTACTCAATTTACGATTAGTATAAACACCATATTTCTTTGCCATGTCTGTATTATTAAAGTCATCATTCTTTGTAGGGGTATCTAAGAATATGGGAATATCCATACGAATACCATAGGTCAATGTAAAACGATCAGTAGCATTCCATGTATCCTGTGCATAAAGTCCTAACTGCATAGCACCAAAGCTTGGAGCCCAGTCATCTCTTCCTGTCACATCTACCTTTGAACGTCCATAATAATAGTTGTTAACGACTCCATTTTCAAGGTCATCAATACTATTAAAAGTATATGCACCATAGAGATTCTGAATGAATAGATTTTCAAATTGATACAACTCATTATGAGTACCAAATATTAATGAGTGGTTACCCAATAACACAGAAAAGTTATCCGATAATGTAAATATGTCCTGATCCAAACGATTCGCGCATGAAGAATATTCTGTTCCCAAAAGCATAGAAGAAGCCCCTTTTCTTACTGTGATAGCTGGGAATATATCACCTTGAGGTTCGCGATTATCTCGTACACGTACATATGAAATACGAGCTTCATTATTCATATTATCACCAATACGAGAATTTAATTCTGCAGTAAGTGAATGAGTCTTGTTAGAAAAGACAAAAGCAACGTCGGAAGCATTAAGCTTGGAAGCTGAACGAGAGAAATTGTAACGTTGTGCACCTACAAAACTATAGCGAGCCGTAAACTTATTACGATCATTTATGTTCCAGTCTACTTTTGCTCCTACTTTGTCCGAACGAGTATAAATATCTTTTGGATCGAAATTAGCATTATACTTACCATCTGTCTTACTCTTCAGAATGTCTAGCACACGTTTGGTTTCTTCAACTGTAAAATTAGAGCCGTCTCCAACATTATATGCAGTAGGATAAGATTTATCCGTTTTTTCATAATTAGCAAAAAAGAACAGTTTATCTTTAATAATAGGTCCACCAATCGTAACACCCCATTGATAATCATGTTGTTTATCCAATTTAGTGCGCTTCTGCCCCTCTTCCATTTTTCCTGCAGTAGTTCCAATTAATGCTTGTGTATTTCCAAAGAAATATGCCGAACCATGAAACTTATTTGTACCAGATTTAGTGATTGCATTAATTCCACCCCCTGTAAATCCTGACTGACGAACGTCAAATGGTGCAATATTTATTTGAATCTGTTCAATAGTTTCTAATGAAACAGGTTCAACACTTGCTTGACCACCGTTAGTTCCATTTGAAGTAAGTCCAAACACGTCATTATTCATTGCTCCATCAATTTGAAAACTATTATAACGATTATTAGCACCAGCAAATGAAATCGCACCATTAGAGTTTACTGTGGCTTGAGGAGTCAGGCGAGTGATATCATTCAAACTACGACTCATCGTTGGAACTGATTCTATATTCTTCAAAGAAAAACTTGTAGCAGCTCCCGTACGGCTAGCAGTAACACCTTTCTGTCCTGTAACAACAACTTCATCTAAAAGTTCTGACGATTCTTTCAACTCAACATCCAGTTGATAGGTTTCTCCTAATTGAAGAGATATTTTATTGAATATTGCAGTCTTATAACCGACATAGGAGACTTCTACTTTATAAGGACCACCGGCACGCATTCCCTGCATTGTAAACCGACCATCAATATTTGTTATGGCACCATAACGGGTACCAGAAGCTTCATGTACCGCCATTACGGTTGCTCCTATTATTGGCTCGTTTTGCGCTGTTACTTTACCTGCTATACTAGAGGTCGTAACTTGTGCATTTACACTAGCAATAAGCAATAACATTACTAGCACTAAAAAAGATCGCATTCTCTTTAACATAAATGTAGTTGATTAGTTAATATAAATTGTTTGCTTTTAAAAACTGTGCACAAATATAATTAATAATATTTAGAACTACATTACGATTATACTACAATTTTTTAAGAGAGATAAACGTTTTCCCCTGTTATAAAATGATAAAGGCTCCACAATATTTGCAGAGCCTTTTATTTTGAAACAGAAAGCATTAGAAATGCTTCAATCTATTACTTTATACTAGTCAGTCATTAACTTTCTATAACGAACACGTTTTGGTTCTTCATTTCCCAAACGTTTCATTTTATTTTCTTCATATTCTGAATAAGAACCTTCGAAGTAGAATACATTGGAGTCTCCTTCAAAAGCAAGGATATGTGTACAGATACGGTCGAGGAACCAACGGTCGTGCGAGATAACTACTGCACAGCCGGCGAAATCTTCCAAACCTTCTTCCAAAGCACGTAGTGTGTTTACGTCGATATCATTGGTAGGCTCATCGAGCAACAGTACATTACCTTCTTCTTTCAAAGCCATCGCCAAGTGTAAACGGTTTCTTTCACCACCGGACAGTACGCCGCAGAGTTTTTCCTGATCGCCTCCAGAGAAATTGAAACGGGAAAGGTATGCACGCGCATTCACATCACGTCCCCCCATACGGATCAACTCATTACCACCGGAAATTACCTGATATACACTCTTATTCGGATCAATATCTCTGTGCTGCTGGTCTACATACGCCACCTTTACAGTCTCTCCTACTTCAAATTCTCCTTTATCCACTGTTTCCAATCCCATAATCAGGCGGAACAATGTCGTCTTTCCCGCACCATTAGGGCCAATCACACCGACAATACCATTAGGAGGAAGCATAAAGTTCAAATCGTCAAACAGCAATTTATCACCGTATGCTTTAGCCACATGTTTGGCTTCAATGACCTTATTACCCAGACGGGGACCATTCGGAATAAAGATTTCAAGTTTCTCTTCTTTCTCCTTCACGTCCTCATTCAGCAATTTGTCATAAGAGTTAAGACGTGCCTTACCTTTCGCCTGACGGGCTTTCGGAGCCATGCGTACCCATTCCAACTCACGTTCCAGTGTTTTACGACGTTTGCTGGCGGTCTTTTCTTCCATTTCCATACGTTTGGTCTTCTGTTCCAACCAGGAAGAGTAGTTACCTTTCCAGGGGATACCTTCACCACGATCCAGTTCAAGAATCCATCCGGCAACGTGATCGAGGAAGTAACGGTCGTGCGTCACAGCAATAACCGTACCTTCATATTGTTGTAGATGTTGTTCCAACCAGTCAATAGACTCTGCATCCAAGTGGTTGGTAGGTTCGTCCAGCAAAAGCACATCCGGTTTCTGCAGCAACAAACGGCAAAGAGCTACCCGGCGACGTTCACCTCCGGAGAGATTTTCTACCGGCTGATCTTCAGGCGGACAACGGAGAGCATCCATCGCACGCTCCAACTTGCTATCCAGATTCCATGCATCAGTTGCATCAATGATATCTTGCAATTCACCCTGGCGAGCAAAAAGAGCATCCATCTTATCCTGATCCTCATAATACTCCGGTAAACCAAATTTCTGATTGATCTCTTCGTATTCTGTCAGTGCGTCAACAATGGGTTGCACACCTTCCATCACTACTTCTTTTACTGTCTTTGTGTTGTCTAAATAAGGTTCCTGTGCCAAATACCCCACGGAATATCCCGGAGAAAACACGACTTCTCCCTGAAAGGATTTCTCCAAACCGGCGATGATCTTCAATAACGTTGATTTACCAGAACCGTTCAAACCGATAATACCGATTTTCGCTCCATAGAAAAACGACAGGTAAATGTCTTTCAGCACATTCTTATTAGGAGTGAAAGCTTTGCTCACTCCTACCATTGAGAAGATAATTTTTTTATCGTCAGCAGCCATAATGTATGATTATATATTGTTGATAATGGCACAAAGATAAGAAAAATGTTTGAATTCTTTTGGAGTTATAAAAAAATGTTCTACCTTTGCACCCGCATTCGAAAGAAAGCACTGAAGGACTGATTCGCTAGCTCAGCAGGTAGAGCACAACACTTTTAATGTTGGGGTCCTGGGTTCGAGCCCCAGGCGGATCACAAAACATAAAATTAATCCCTTGATAATCAGTCGTTATCAAGGGATTTTCTTTTAATATTCTTCACATATACTTATTCTACAAGCATAGAGCGACACGGTAATTCGATTATAAAAGTAGTACCTATCCCCAGTTGGGAATCGACTAATATCCGCCCGTTCATCTTCTCGACGATCAATTTGCAGATAGGTAAGCCCAAACCGGCCCCTTGAGCAAAGGAATCCAATTTCTCAAACCTTTCGAATATCTTTTCAAGCATATTCTGCGGGATGCCCCGACCGGTATCTTTAACACCGATTCTGACAGATTGGTGGTCTACCTCATAGAAGACTTCCACATGTCCGGTGGTAGTGTTCTTTAAGGCATTCGAAAGGAAATTACTCAAGATCTGTTTGATACGCAGTCTATCCAGTTCTACCAGAGAATCATGTGCCGGATAGTTAGTCAGAAGTTCAACGCCGGATGGTACTTGATGAGCATACTCCGCTACACTCTCGTCAAGAAGCTCGGTAAGATTAACCCAGTCCGGACGCAATTCCAGATAACCGGATTCTATTTTAGAAAGATCAATTACATCATTAATCAGATTTAATAATAGTTTGTTGTTATGTCCAATCAGAGAATTATATAGTTCCTTTTCCGCTGCATTTTCCGTACTAGTCAACAGGCTTGAAAAGCCGACAATAGCATTTAAAGGAGTACGGATTTCGTGACTCATATTAGCCAGGAAAGCGGACTTTAACCGATCGGACGCTTCAGCTTTATCACGTGCCTTGACAAGCATTTCTTCTGTCCTTTTCAGTTCTGTGATATCATAATTGATGCTGATAATCTCGATAATCCGGTCTTGCGGGGCATATTTCTTTACTAACAGATTGACATGCGTCCATATGTATGTGCCATCCTCCCTAAGGACACGCATCTCTTTGCTAAGTTGGGTGGTAAGTCCATTTCGTGCGTCGTCCAGAAAACGAATCAACAAGGCACGGTCATCGGGGTGGAAATGCCGGTATGTGCCAAAGATGTCGGACAACGGAGTTTCATACGCTTCACCCACATTTCTGTACCAACTTTTTTGAGCATAGCCGTGTCCACTCAAAATATTGAAGTGGGCATAACCGACCTTGGCATAATCACCGACCAGTTCAAAGAACTCCTCAAACTCCTGAATCTTATTATAGGCTACCGTTGTTTCTGTCTTATCCGCATTAATCAATAGATAGTTTATCGGTTGATGCTCACTATCATATAATGTAGTCACTTTAGTCACTAAATCAATTGTACCCTGTTTTTGGGTATTCTGATAATACGAACCAACCTTCGAGAAGTCATAACGGAAAGTAAAGTCGGCATCTTCATTTTTCTTCAGCCGTTCTTTCATTTCTTTCGGAAAAATAGGATTCTCAAAAATATTGATACCCAATACATCTTCTTTCTTCTCTATATGAAACATTTCTAATTCCTTATCGTTCAGATCCACCAATACCCCATCCATATCGTATAATTCGATACCAATAGGCAAATACTTGAAAATGTTAGATAAGAGACGCTCACTGTATTGCAAAGCTTGGTAAGCAGATGCCATATCAGGACCATCTTGCACTTCGGATATACCATAGATGATTTCGTTTCCGTCTTCATCCGTTTCTTGAAAGCATACCTTGCTACGTACCCAAACAGATCCTTTCACCGTATCAAGCAAATACACCACCTCTGGCCATTGATACACACCAAAGGAATGAAAAGTTGCAGAATGTTGCTCCTCTTTCTGAATACGTTTATTGAAATCTTCAAAACTAATAACTCCGGTCTGATCCAGACCTAATAACTCTACTATAAAGTCAGAACATTCATAATTCGCAGTTGATAAATTGGCTTTCCACCATCCCATATTAGCGTTAGCCATCAACTGCGAGAAAAAGGTAAAATCTTGTAGTCTATTCATAACGCTATTTATCATTTTATTATTTTTCGGGCGCAAAAATACAGATTGGTAACAAATCTAACTTTCAGAAAGACACTTTTTTTAGCATATTATAAGAAGATTATTTGTGATTAAACTAAAAAATTTCCGGTTAAAACTTTCTCCAAAAGAGATTATTTCAACCGGAAATTTTACAATCGTCAAGTTCCTTATTTTACTTTTTCAAGGACTGATAAACAGCTTTTGCCATCACTTTAGCCCCTTCTTCATTCGGATGGATCTTATCCGGAAACAACTGGGGCATTCCGTCCATTGCTGCGTGAAGATCGATGACAGACAAGTTATTTTTCTTGGCAACCTTCTTTATCATCGGAATGATTTGTTTAGAGATGATATCATCGTTGATATTATCACCGGTCTGATAGGCTTTAGAAGGATAACAAAGATAAATCTTCGGTTGAGCTGGCAACGCTTTGAAAGCATCGACCATCGTTTGCAGATCTTTCGTGAAGTCGGCCTTATATTTCCAGTTGAATGATTTACTGTCATTCGTACCCAACTTGATAACAACGATATTAGGATTGAAAGCCAGCGCATCCTGATAAGCCTTTTCATTCATATAAGGATGATCGCCCTTGTTCAGCAGAGTGCGGGCACTGACTCCGAAATTCTTTACCCAATAAGCCTCTCCCAACATACGGCTCAACACGGCCGGATAACTGTCACGATCACGATTCTTGATACGTGCTCCATACGTAATACTATTTCCAATGCAAGCTACACGGATAGCATCTTTATGAGGTACTTTGAAACTACGGAGCCAAGACGTCAGTTCGTCCAACATTTCATTCTTATAGAGGAAACCCTCGCGAATTCCCCATCCATGTCCGCCGGAAGGATAAATATGAAGCACTGAAGGAACATTGTTCTTGTTCAGCGCCAAATAATAATTAACTCCGTTAGCAGGCGGAACGACTTTATCATCATCACTATATACGATAAAAGCACGTGGTGTATCTTTCGTCACTTGCTTTTCATTAGAATATTCAAGTTCCAATTCAGCAGAAGCATCTTTTCCCAAAAGGTTGTCGTGAGAGCCCCTATGGGTATAAGATTTATCCATCGTAATCACAGGATAGAAAAGAATCTGAAAATTCGGACGAAGTTCGGGCTTGGCATGAGTGGCAATGGTAGAAGCCAGATGTCCACCGGCAGAAGAGCCCATGATACCAATGTCATTCGGGTTCAAATTCCAGACATCGGCACTGTCACGCACCAATTTCATTGCTGCTTCAGCATCCGAAATGGGCAATGTACGATCACCGTTCGGCATCCGGTATTTTAGCACAATCAATGCAATACCTTGTTTATTAAAGTAGGGAGCCCAATCACAGCCTTCGTGTTCGAATGCCAAATGTGAATATCCACCTCCCGGACACGCAACCACAGCACGCCCCGTTGCCAGTTCCGGCGCAGGAAGGAATACGCGAAGTGAAGGTTGTTCAATATCAAAAGGTTTCGGAGCATTTTGCGCTACCACTCGTGAACCAGCAAAAAAGAGAAGCAGCAAGATAAAAATAGTAAAAAATTTCTGTTTCATAGTATCTATGTACTTTGATTAATGAATAATTAGATGCGCGAAGATAGTAATTTTGCGTATCTTTGCACCCCATTTTGATTAGAAAAATTATATGCAAGGAATAAAGAATCTGACACAAGGCCCTATCAACCGTCAATTGTTTAATCTGGCAATGCCGATCATGGCAACGTCGTTTATCCAAATGGCATATAGCCTCACAGATATGGCGTGGGTAGGACGACTGGGAAGTGAAGCCGTAGCCGCCATCGGTTCTGTCGGAATCCTGACCTGGATGTCCGGTTCTATCTCCTTATTAAATAAGGTGGGATCTGAAGTGAGTGTCGGACAATCCATCGGTGCGCAAAGCCAGGAAGATGCCCGCAGTTTCGCATCTCATAACATCACGATTGCTTTGATTATTTCCATCTGTTGGGGCACACTCCTTTTTATATTTGCAGAACCTATCATACGCATCTATGAACTCGAAGATCATATTACGGCCAATGCCATCCAATATCTACGGATTATTTCTACCGGATTGCCTTTTATTTTCCTTTCCGCTGCTTTCACCGGAATTTATAATGCGGCAGGGCGCAGTAAAGTCCCGTTCTTTATCAGCGGCACAGGATTGATACTGAACATCATTCTGGACCCGCTCTTCATTTTCGGTTTCGGGCTGGGAACCAACGGTGCGGCATACGCTACCTGGATTGCGGAAGCAAGTGTTTTCCTGATTTTCGTCTATCAATTGCGTTGCCGGGATGCCCTGCTTGGCGGTTTCCCTTTCTTCACGCGGCTAAAGAAAAAATATACACGGAGAATCTTTAAACTGGGATTGCCCGTAGCTACTTTGAATACGCTATTTGCTTTCGTCAATATGTTCCTTTGCCGCACCGCCTCGGAACAGGGAGGACACATCGGACTAATGACTTTTACCACCGGAGGACAAATTGAAGCAATCACCTGGAATACCTCACAGGGATTCTCCACCGCTCTAAGTGCCTTCATCGCCCAAAACTACGCCGCCGGACGAGTGGAACGGGTACTTAGAGCCTGGTATACGACTTTATGGATGACGGGAATCTTCGGAACATTCTGTACATTGCTATTCGTTTTCTTCGGGAATGAAGTTTTTGCCATATTCGTCCCCGAACAGGCGGCCTACGAAGCCGGAGGTGTGTTCCTCCGTATCGACGGATATTCGCAACTTTTTATGATGCTCGAAATCACCATGCAGGGAGTATTCTACGGCATCGGACGCACCATCCCTCCTGCCATTATCAGCATCAGTTGCAACTATATGCGTATTCCGCTTGCCATCCTGTTTGTACGGATGGGTATGGGAGTGGAAGGAATCTGGTGGGCAGTCTGCGTCACCACGGTTGCCAAAGGGTTAATTCTTTTGAGTTGGTTCATTATTATTAAAAAGAAGTGTTTGAGTGTTCCTTCAACGATAAAAGGATAATTATCATTTCCCTTTATTAACAAACAAAGAGAGATCGG
>ENA-OPSU01000044-OPSU01000044.1-human-gut-metagenome-genome-assembly--contig:-NODE-44-length-80250-cov-6.022408_pt1 | contig 80250 bp, 66 predicted proteins | sample MGYA00241811_ERZ501913 | MGnify/ENA primary metagenome ERZ501913 (study PRJEB25962, sample SAMEA2042113) | human gut metagenome | biome: human gut; feature: human-associated habitat; material: faeces...
ATTCAACAAAAAGCTGGCGCTGAGAAACCGTATCCGTGATGCAGTTCTGGCAGAAAACGTGGTTGACCCCATGACAGGCGAGGTTATCGCAGAGGAAGGCGCAGTTCTGACACTGGAGCTGTGCGTCAGCTGTGACAACACTCATATTTGTTATTCCTTCAAATGTAGGCACTGTCGATTTTAGACGTATTGCATTCGGATATGCCTCTATCTTCTCACCGGCAACATTTTCATCACCAATGGAAAAATACTTTACTTCATTGGTAAAAATCAGGTGAAATGTCTTATATGCAGAAACAGAGAATGATGACGAACGAATTTCTTGAATAGTCTGTGATCTCAAACCAGAGACTATCAAGATAGTCATTAATGAAATTACGATTCTTTTCATGGCATGTTTTTATTTTTGTTCTGGTCTTAAAAAAATTTCATAATTAGTTTTAATAGTTACCCGTACCTTTCTTACATTCTTGGACATAGCTTGCTTTCCCGCAGCGGCAGCTGTAGTCGCAACCACTCCGGCAACTCTGGATGCCGCCTCCAAACCGGGCACATTACTAGGAAGGCCATCTAAAGCACCTCCCAAAACATCTTTGGTAACTTCTGCTTTTGGATTATCCGGAACATAAATTCCAGGTAAAGCGTCTTTAGAATAAACGACCTTTTTAAATGGCAAAATATTATCCTGGTAATTGATATTATCTATCTTGACAATCACACGTTTACCATCGACTCTTGTCACTTCACCAAAGACAGGTGAGTTTTTAGGAATCAGGATACCATTATCACTAACGGCTTCTTCACCTAAACGGAGTTCAAGAGTATTTCCCTCTTCTACAGTTTGTTCCGAGTAAACATAAGCTTTAATTACATTCTTATGCTTAGAATGAACTAAAGATATGCTATTGAAAGGTGAAGGCTTTTCCGGAATGAGCGATTTTGGCTCAATTGTATCCTTCTCTATGCCATCTGCTTCTTGCTCCTTGGAAGTATCACTCTGAGTTAACGGAACAGTAGTTCTTACCTCCTCGGAACGCACAGACATTTTCTCCGTAACCCTATCAGCAGTCCCTTTTCCGGAGCGTTCACGCTCCATATCCTCTATACCCGAAGATATGCCTACTTCATTTGCGCGAATCAACTCTTGTACTTTAGCTATCTTTTCAGGGTCATCAACATATACATCCGAGTATTCCTGAGAAACGTTTTCACGCAGTGGCAGTTGCTCTGAGGTTGAAGAAATCTTCTTGCCATCCAGATTCTTCATCATATCATCTATAGTAATATCTTTGGTATCGGCCCGCAACACCACTTCTTGTTTCTTCATATCGGGAGCAGGGGAGTCCATAATAGTCAGTAATATCAAAACTCCGGCCACAAATAATGCTGCGGCCATAAAATAAAATCTTTTTTTACTATTCATCATGGGGTTATTCCTCATTTATTGGATAATACTCTTGAGTATAACTCGTAAAATAAAAGCCTGTTGGATTCTCTGGGTAACGAGGCTTTACTCTAATTGCTTTTCCAGTAGACAAAACCTTAAAACGCAGAACTGATTGGTTATCAGTAATACTTAATGTAGAACTGAAAACAACTTGATATTCACTACCGTTTCCAATCACTTCTAACTGCTCCAACTTATCAAAATAGCACCGATAAACAACTCCTTTATTTATTGCGTCAGAATAAGATTTATCATACTGATACTTACCAAAGATGGAATTAAGATCTGTTTGATTGACAAGAAATGCGGCACGGGCCTGATTTGAACGGATATTATTCACATCAAAACTGTTTACGTAGTAACTCACCGAATAACAATGTGTTTTCAAAAGCTCTCGATACAAAGTCTCCTGCTCCGAAGATTCCACAGGCAACATCTCTCCTCCAGTATTAACCACAATAACTTTATCCATTGCTGTATCAACAATAGAATAGGCATAATACAGAACAGCCAATACTATAAAAGTTAAAGACAAAAAAAACAGCTTCAAGTAAAGTGCCTGTTTCTTCTTACCATCGGTATAAACCGTAAATCCTTTCAAAAACTCCTCTCTATTTAATTCCATAATACACTAATTTATAGCATGTTTCAACAATGTTATTAAAAAACTGATCAACAAGGCCAAGCCCCCTAGGAGCAATCTCACTCTTATAGGGATATTCCCAACTTGAAAAGCACTATATAAATTCTGCAAAATGGAGAGATAAAAATCGATGGTACCTTTCCTCAGAACAGTGAGATGAGCTAGTGCTTTATCCTTTAATTTAAACTTCATAGCAATCAAAATAATTGGCTACTCTTAGAGCGCACAACAGAAAATAACTTAAACTTAATCCAGACAGCGACTAAGACAATAACAACTACGCTAACTGAACCGGCCATCTCTTGTCCGGACACCAAGGCTAAAGCAACCTCGTTAGAAAACTTGTCGGCCAATAAAAAGAGGGGAATCAACAGATAGCATATAATCATATTCTTCAACCATGAATAAAAATAACTACGAGTACTATCATGTATGATCAGAACTATCGCAATGGGAGCTACTAACTCAAGCATCATTAAATACATATAACGACCTAAAATAAAAAAAGTATATGTATATTTAAATAAAAAAATACCAAGTCCTAATAATAAACCGGAGAGAGCCTTATAAATAAAAGACAAAGGTCCAATTTCATCAAACGATATACCTAAAATCATCTGACTACTCACCCGTTCCTCTTGCTTGTTTACCAACTGAGTTAAAGAGTTAACAGCTTCAGAAGAATCACCATTAATTCCAGTAACCAAAGCATCCTGCAAATCCGCACACACGGATTCCGTCAAGCTAAAAACCAATCCCGAAGAAGATGCAATAAAACATGCCAATACATAAATTCTCATTTGCCCCCAATAAGCAGCAATATCAAACCTCTTACCAGATCCAATGTTTTTCTGATACTCTTCCCATAGCTTTGTAAAAAGGAGAAAGAGAACCAGAGCAATCATTATTGTCTGAAAAGAATCATAAACAATATAACTTTTCGTTTGAGTATAAGCGTCCTCAATAGCTTTTATGGTCCCCATTATTTCAAAAATTTTAATTCAATAAGTTCTTTTGTTGATTGCGAAGTAGAAAGAATTAGATCAACTTTATTCAAATTTTCTACAATCTTCAACTGCTCCTCTTTTACTCCCATCAATGATTGTAGTCTCTCTGAATCATTCATTTTAAAACGGGTAGTCAATGAAGAGTTCAACAGAGACACCAAAGAAGAGTTAGTCGTTAATAAACTTGACAGGCAGTTTGAAAGAGATCTCATTTTATTAGCACTCAGTTTCTCCCCATCCTTTGCCAAACGTTTACAACGGTTTAAAATATATTGTTGACGTTCTATAAGATCTTTAGCATATGCTACATCACGAACGGCAGATGAAACCTCCTGAACATATTTTAAGGTCGTAAATAGAACCTGACTTTGTGAGGTAAGTTCAGCAAGCTGACTACCAAGGGTCGCAGCATTCTCTATTTGATTCAGAGTCATGTTTGTATTAACAGCAACATCAGTTACAGGTATCTGAGCCTGTAAATGAGACATACAAACAAAGAAAAACAATAGGGAAAAAATATACTTCTTCATGATTTCAAGTTTTTAATATATTCTTCAATAGCTAATTTCATATCATGTCCATTAGAGGCATACTGCTTATCCAATGCAGCTCTAATCTCACCCTGTGTTTGAAAAGCCAAATATTTACGTTGAGATGCCTCTATCCGTACGGTTATAGCATAATTCTGCCCAAACCTTATCCAACATTCGGAATAGGGACGGCTACAACTGTAATTATTCTGAATAGACTTCATTTGATTTACCTGTGATTCATTCTTTATTTTAAATGTATCTACAACAGCGTCATATACAACATCAGTACCTTCCAGAACATACAATAATTGGGTATTACTAATAATCCCTTTCGTAAACTCGTTATCGGGCAATTGTACAGGTGACTGTATGATAGTCATTACCGCACCGTTTTCTTTTCGTATCTTTTGATAGAAAGTGGCCACAGCCTGATGGATATTGATATCAAGTGGATTTAGGGATTTCATTTGAGCCGTTTCAGCATACTCATCAAAAATGATATATCCTTTTTTAGAAGGATCAGACAGTATTTTATTATTGATTACATCAAACAACAGACTCATTACCACAGATGATACAAAAGGGGAACTCTTGACCTTGGTCAATTCAAAATGAATAAAACGCTTTTCGCTTAAATGACTGGCCACTCCTACGCTTTCACAAAGATTCGCATAAGCTCCACCTGGCATAAATTCACTGCAAACATGTAGAAACGAATCCATTTTAAAGAAATCGGGATTAACCTCATTCTCTTTACAAAGTTCCGTGAAATTATTCTTTAAGAATTTGTAAAACCCTTGAAAAGAGTGCCCTTCTGCCTCAGTCCTATAATATTGAGTTATAAACTTTCGCAAAGCGACTGTTTGGTTTACATCAACGGATGTTTGGCGCCACAACCTGAGACAAAGAGATACCAATGTTTCAATTTTCTCCGGTGATACTGGCTGATCATCTAAATCAAATGCATTAATACCCAATGGTTGTTTTTCATCATATTCTACATGAATAGATATTTCAGGATACAGGTAACACAGTTGTTTGAAACTGTTTCCAAACTCAACGGCAACAATAGTATATTCTTGGTCAAGAAGCTGTTGCACAATATTATTAGTCGTAAAAGACTTACCGGCTCCCGTAGGTGCTATCACAATCGCATTACGTGCTTTTATACGTTTACTTTTTGCATCCCAAATATCTTTTCGCAAAGGAATCTGATAAAGCCGATCATTGAATAACAAACCTTCAGGATCATCCCTAAAGATCGTATAATGAGATAAAAATGTGACAGCCAGCGATAAAGATGTCTGGAACATATAACAACGTTCCAACGAAGCGGTACAACCCAATATTCCTCCTCCGTAAATATTTGCCAAATTTCCAAATGAAGGCATATAATAGTTTATTGAGTGTATATCAAATGCAGAACGAAGCTGCTTTTCGACCTTATCCAGAACCCTTGCATCATTGTCCCAAATCAAAATTGAAAAATGTGCATAACACAAGACCTCATTATGATCCTTGATATTCTTTACCAATTCCTCCATTTTCTCTATTTTCGCAGGAAAGTTGACTTTATCCCATCCCCGATTTTGGATATGTGTTTCAAGAGTCTTCCGTAATGAATCCTTCAGTTTTTTATCTGAATAAAAATAAAAGATCTGATTATAGACATGGTCATGATACAGATGGATACCGCCTAAGTTTTCTGCAAAAGACATATATAGTTCAGACTGTTCCTGAGACACTGTATAGTCCTTTTCATAAACCGGACATTCATCAGGCAAATATTCCGAATCCGTTATGGAGAATACCCTTGCTCTAGTTTTCCCTGCTATTATCTCATCTGCAAAGTTTATATCCTTAACACCTTTTGTTTCATAAAAATTAGCAGAAGCAAACAAGTACTCCTGTAATTCACTCGCTGATAAAAAGGAAACACGGGTATTACGCAAAGAAGAAATGTGATTAATTGCAAATTCGACAGAAGTGAGAAAATCCTCCAATCTATCGCAGTCTTCTTTGCGTAAATTTTCCTTAAAAGAGAAAATATTCTTTTCATAAGCAGCAGAAAGAGAATTCAAATTTGCTAGAGTAAATCCGATCATACAAGTATGAGAAAAGTATTTCCGCCCTGCAAAATGTTCCTGATCCGCCTTTCCCAAATATGAAGTAGCCGCATCGGAAGCTTGATACTCTCTTGCCAGAAAAACATCTTGCTTATGTACATAGCTATTATCCGGCATTTTTGAAAACGCTGTCGTAAATGCAGAATGCCTCACCTCAAGTTCAGTCTTATATAACGAATAAACTTCCGGTAAATGGAGCTTGACCACATAAGTCAAGCTACCATTTTTTCCGACAATCACCCCACGGCCGGAAGTATCCAAGATTATATCATGTATAGGGTAAAAAAAAGAGTTATCCATTAAGCGTCTTTTTTTTGTTATTGATTACCTTATATAGTTCTCTATTGGTTATCGTATAAATAGCTTTATTCATTTTAACCTTGGGAATATTGGAACGACGATAGAAAATCCGTTGGCACACGGCCAAGATTCCCACTAAAATAGCTACACTTATTACAAAAGAGCCCATATCTCCTGTCTCCATAAGCTCAATAAGAAACATGATAAATGCTCCTACACTCATGATACGCATGATAAACATTACATAAAAGAAACGGGTCAGAAGTCCTTTGATTCTACATGGTGAATCCAAACCTTTATATACTTTACATCGCTCCATGGTACTATTAAATACTAAAGTTCATCGTGGCAACTTTATTAGCAACATACCCAATCGCAGCTATCCCAAGGATAACAAAGATCATTCCTTCACCAACAGCGGTCCAAGCATCTTGTTTGGATGCTCCATTCTTACCACGTATACCATCGATATTATGCCAAACAAGCCCTGCAAATCCTATAAATAGTCCTAATCCCAAGACAGGAACCAACCAAGAGTTTAGCATTGAATTAATTTCTGTACGCGACTGAAGACCTTGAGCAAATAAGCTCAAATTTGTCAAGCAACTGAATGCTCCTACTAATATAAATTTTTTCATATCTTACTATCTTAAATAATCTTCATGAATAGAACCTGGAACCCAATCCTCAACACCCACCGAAGTGATTTGTAGCTGTTCACGGTCCTCATTTAGTTTAAACTTATAGGTATAGCTCTCTCCTTGCACATAATCCATATTGGATATTGCATAAGTATACTCCCGCCCTCCTTTCAAACTGATTCTTAAATCAGCCTGGTTACACAAGTGGGGGACTATTAGCATCTCATTCGAATAAGAGGTTATTTCACCCATGGATAAGTCTTCGAATGCACCGGTACAAATATTAAAACTTCCCTTCACGGGTGAAGAAGTTAATGACAAAGAAGATATTTCTTCTCCTTCCACAGAAACTACAATCTGGCTAAGTGCATGGGACAATTGTATAGACAATGAAGCCGATCCAGAACTAACCTCAATAGGCTTCTTCACGTAAAGAAGATCCACCTGATTTGCCAAATCCAAAGACACAATAGGAGAAGTGTCCGATTCTGAATAGGGATAGTAGGAATAGACTAATCCCCTACTCTCTACATATACAGGAGTATTCATCATCCAATTTCCATGGACAAGGCTTGCATAATTCCTATAAGAATCTCCATAAGGTTTATTATCAACCGTAGTTATATATAACCCGATCGGAGAAGATAAATTCTCCGAAAGGGTATTGTTATTAACTACATAGCAAGAAGCTATGTGCATAGCAGAAGACTCTGCCATCGGTTCATCACTATTCCCACAAGATACAAAAAAGTAACATAGGGAAAATAAAAAAACATTTACTATTTTATTCATCTTTTTATTCGATATCTACTGAACTTTTCTTGAGTTGCAGTAATGTTATTTTTATTGTTTTACCTGATTCATTCTGAGTAAAAGTCACCACACCCCCTCTAGGCGTAGTACTCATATTCTCCTGAACGGTAACTGTAGATCCACTTATTGTAATCCATGACACATTGCTTGATGCACTATAACCTACGCTTTCCGTACGATCCTTAACACCATTGATAAGAATATCTTTACTAGAATTTATAGAGTAACTCTTAGAATCACCGGAAGAAGAAATACTGGTCCACGAGGCACTTGTAGAACCATCACTCAAAGAGAAGGTGTAGTTACTGCTTATCACGCCTGCTGATTGTTGAACGGTCACCGTAATTTTCTTACCGGATTCTGCCTGAGTAAAGGTGACAGTACCCGAACGAGCTGCACCACGATTCTCCGAAACGGAAATAGTAGATCCACTGACCGTAATCCAACCGGCACTGCTTGAAGCACTATAACTTACGTTCTCAGTACGATCCTTTGTACCATTGATCAAGACATCTTTATTAGAAACGATTGAATAACCTTTGGAAGAACCACTTGCGGAAACACCACTCCACGAAGCACTTGCAGAACCGTCATTCAATGTGAACTTATAATTATAGCTCACAACACCTGCAACCTGTTGAACAGTTACAGTGATCTTTTTACCGGATTCTGCCTGGGTAAACGTAACTGTACCCGAACGAGCTGCTCCACGATTCTCCGATACAGAAATGGTAGATCCACTGACCGTAATCCAACCGGCACTGCTTGAAGCACTATAGCTTACGTTCTCTGTACGATCTTTCGTATCATTGATTATAACATCTTTATTAGATACGATCGCAAAATTCTTAGAGGTAGCACCTGCTCCAATACTGGTCCAAGAAGTACTTGTAGAACCATCACTCAACGTAAATTTATAATCATTAGTTATTACACCTGCAACCTGTTGGACAGTCACCGTAATCTTCTTGCCGGATTCTGCCTGAGTAAACGTAACCGTACCCGCACGAGCTGATGCAATACGATTTTCCGATACAGAAACGGTAGATCCACTGACCGTAATCCAATCAACACTGCTTGAAGCAGTATAGGACATATTCTCACTTTTATCCTTAACCCCGTTCACTATAATATCTTTAATAGAAACGATCGTATAGGTATTAGTAGCTCCCTTAGCTGCAACACCAGTCCATGATGCTTCTGCAGAGCCATCATTCAGAGCAAATGTATAATTGTTTGTTATTACACCTGCGGCCTGCTGAACATCAATAGAAGTTGTTAAGTTAGACTCTGTTTGCGTAAATGTAATCGTACCAGTACGAGGAGTGGTTACACGATTCTCCGAAAAAACAATATTCCCATTGGCCACCGTTGCCCAATCAGGTTTACTTGTCAAATCATAGGCTATATCCACTGTTGTATTAGGTAATTTCACTCCATTTATAGCGTCACTCTTTTGAGAGGTGACCACAAACGGATAAGCCGACTTATCCAATGCAGGCACAGATAATGTAGTCGGACTTACAGTAAAATCATAAGCCGGCATTTTAGGCATAAAATAAACTTCATTTTCTTCTCCTGAAGCAAAGGTTCTTTCTTCTGCAAAAGAAAATGGATGGGAGGTTCCACCAGTATAAGTCAATGTACTAAACTTTTCATCCGCTTTCCAAGTTTGTGGCACTACTACCCCTTTAAAGCAGAGCTGGTCAGGAAGAGAAACTTTCTCAAGAGGAAGATCCACCCGTTTATTGGATATCGTTGTAACCTCCCCCATAGCAAGATTTATTTTTGTATCTGTATAGGTATGGACCGATATTTGAGCGTTTTCTCTATTCTCCGTTGCGGTATATTTCACATTAACCTTTGAAAGCAAATGCCTAAAAGACAGAGGAATGTATTGCGATCCATCCATATCGCTATTTACGGCATACAGAAAATCATCCTCCCTGCCAGTCCCCTTAACAACATGCAATAAAGCGGTAGCATCAGTAATTTGATTGTACCAAGGATAGTACACATAGAACTCCAACCTCCTGTCAGGAGAATTGAATATCAGATTGTCTAAATCCGCAGCGACAAAAGCTTTTTTGGTACTATTAAAGACATATTTCTTATTGTCCGCATAGTTACCAACAGGCTGTAGTGTAGCGTTAGAAGATTTATCCAATACATAGATACCGATTGCATCCCCATCTTCAAAATCAAGAACTTCATTCGCTCTCGTCTGGGTCTGTTCTTGATAGAATATTACTTCTTTAGGGCCTTGTTTGGCATCTTCCTCATCTCTATTGCACGAGAGAAGAAGAACACTAAGCATTGTTAGTATAAAATATCTCATAAGTCTTATTAAAGGATTGGCACTAAAGAAATGTCACTATCTGAATTAGCCCCCCACGGTTCAATGGTTATACCGTCATCGTTGCCACCATCGCCATCGCCTGTACCGCCACCACCGATCTCCAAGCCACTATTCTCAACGGTAAGAGTATAAATATTCCTAAAAGCCGGTTTCCAAGTTGTACCAACAGGAAATTCATAACGAAATTGGCGATCATCAATTGTAAACACTGCTCTTATATTCTTCCCGACAGTTGCACCCACTGGCAAACAAATACTGCTCACTGTCTGGTACGTATCCGTTAACAACAACTGCTTACCGGGCATAAGAGCCAATACCCCATCGGTAGAAGTTCCAGTAATTTGTCCCGTACTTAAGTCAATAGTACCTGTTGTTTTAAACACATTGTCAGCATCATTATTCTCAATTTTCAGTGCAGATATCAATCCTGGTCCTTCATTATAACTTGCCGATTTCCGGATCTTAAATACCACTTGACTGAGCGCATGCTTCATCTCTATATTCACATTCTTCTGTGTAATAGAAGCTGGGGTTTCTGCATGCCCATACAAATAGTCAGTCTGAGTATTTGACTCGACAGGCACAGCCATTCCATTGTTGCTGGTACCCGAATAAGGATAGTAAGCAAAGACTTCGGCCTGGTTCTCATCTAAATAGATGTTCTGAGCAATAAAACCTTTCCCATTATGACGGAAAGCTACATTGGTATAGCGATCCACATTCCCAAGGTAAGGTTTATCAATAGTACCATTACAGACAAAAACGCCAATAGCATCATTTTCCTCCCAGTCTGCCTTTTCAGCACGACTCTGAGGACCTCCAATATAAGCATTTATGGACAGGCTAGGCAAATCATTTATCTCTTCACTAGATGTACAAGAGGAAACCATAACAGTAAATAAGCATAAAAATGCAGTAGATAATTTTTTCATATTCATGATTCGTTATTTATTAAAGTTTATATCATTCTGTTCCATATCTTGCCATTTCTCAATATAAATATTATCAAATAGCATATTTTCTCCGATCTCAACGACCAAATCGATCACCATACCGTCAACTGTAAAGTCTTTAAGAACAGAAGACAAATCGACCTGAGAATACTGTTTAAAAGTTTCACCCAAACACTCTATTTTTAAAATATTAGGAATGGCGTTAGAAACCCCGAAAACAAAAGCATTAGAGGTAAACCTATTATCAACCTCAGTCGGAGAAAAAGGGAATACAAGCCCCGCATAATCTGCTATGGGCTGATTAGTATATATTTTACGCCCTGTAATAACCCCGGACAACATGGCCTCAAGAGAGGTGATCTGATGTGTTTGTGATAATCCTTTCAGAGTGATGTTGATGACAATCTTCTGGACCAAAGGACGTAAATTAAATACCCTTTTAAGAGTATCTTCCGGAAGGATACTTCCTTCGCTAGAATCAGTATACACCAACTTCTGGGAATTAGCTATTATGGGGATACCATATTTTACGGAATTTACCGTATCGGCATAGATTTCAATAGCAGAAAGCTCCTCCGCATTTCTCACCTTGTTATTAAATAAGCTATAGGCCAAAAACTTATATTCACCGGTAGCGATTCGGCTTAGGAACTGATTATTGACCTCAAAATAGTCAGGTTCTCCAAGCTTCTCTGTATACTCTGCTCCTGAATAGTAATCGTAATACCGAACCTGTATATCCTCCGTTGTTGGAGGAGCTACATTATCAGAAACATAAGCTCTCAAATAGCCTTTCATACCACAATCTTCCTGGAACATATTACAGGCTCCCAGTAGCAGTAGCAAACATGAAGCTAACATGATAGTTTTTACTTTCATTGTTCAAAATTTAATTTAAAATCTGTTATTATTTGATTGATTTCTGGATCAAGTTGCCCACGATACCATTTGCTAGGTTCAAGCTGACAAGCCTTCTCAAAAGCTTCAACGGCCTCTTTTATGCGTTTCTCACGAACATAGAGAATAGCCAAGAGGTAATACGTGTTGTCATTCTGCGGAAGGCCCTGTAGAACCTCAATGGCCCGTTGATCATAGCCAAGGCTCATTAGACAAACCCCGGTATTATAATCCCTATATTCATCCAATGTAGCTAGAGCTGCACTGTATTTCCGGTTCTCCAGAAGTTTTATAGCGTCCATATAAGCCGTATCTATCACACTAGTATGAATAGTATCTTTTATCATCTCCTTACGATGAAGATGAAATTTGAAGTTTACAGCACGCAACTGAGGATATAGCTCTTTCCTGATATAAGGATAATCAGGATACTTCCGTAGCAAACTTTCTTTTAGGTCATTACTCCCTGTTGAAGAGATGGCGGCCAGTATTTCCGACCGATTGCGAATATTAGCATCCATACGGATTAACTCTGTAAGTTTGTCCCAGTCTTCTCCAAGGGCATACGGTTTAAATAGAGCCAGACTTTCCGTATCATCAGTACGCTTCATTAAATACTGTTTCAACTCATTAGCTCTGAGTCCGGACAATTTTTTATTTGCGAAGTTATCTCCTTCAGGTGATGCAGTGGCAATCATGTTCACGCTATCAAGAACTAATTCACCGCTATAAGTTAGAGAATGCAAAGTCTCCAAGACACGATCTATTTCAGCTTTATTTTTCCCTATTGATTCTATGAACTTGGTAGATCCAACACCATAAGTTATGTAAGCTGTCATGTTAGTCTGGGCATGCCGAGAAACAATAATCCGTTTATATTTAGGAGACCGGTCTAAAAATTGGACCATACTGGAAATATAGTAAGTCAAGGTATCGGTTTGCGGAAGTTTATACCGACTTTCATCCAGTGCAATCACCTCACCATTAATCATCACATTGATCTTCTTAATCGCTTCATCAGCATCAATCTTTTGGGAATAATAATACTCGAATTTGTCTCCAACCTGTATTACTGTATCCAGCTTGCAACTTTCTCTGGGGAATCGGATATACTCTTTATATTTATCATCTATAAGAGCTTTCTTACGCTCGTTCTCCATCATCCGCTTGTAATCAAAGAAACGTTTGGAGATTTCGATTGAATCTTCAGCAGTAATTGTCTTCTGTTCCAGCTTATACTCCGGGGAAAGATAATTATTCCAACGACCTGGCGCTTCTGATAAATCACGCTCCAACCAATATTGAGGCAAGACCTTTTTCCAACTTTTAGGGTTAACAGTGGAGCGATTACGCTCCATCAGTCCGTTAAACAACAAATGACGTTTATTGCGGATACTTCGCCAATCAACAAAACGCTGTTGAGACAGCAAGTCTTTCTGCCAGGAATAATAAAACTGTTCTTCAATATCAAAAAGAGCCTTCTGATATCCTTTGGAATCAAAGAGATACTGCATATAAGCACTATCCGGTATTATTGAATTTATAAAGTTCTGATACATCTGATACCCCTTACTCTGCTGCTTTATGAACTGGGCACCAGAAAGTAATATCTTATCAAACTCTATTATACGCCCATTCTTGTCCGCATAAGGTGTTAACCGAATTTGCCACTTATTATTGATTAAACTGGCAGGCACCTCCACCTTAAAATCAAGACTGATCTTACCGGCACGCTCAGGAATATTTCTACTTTTTGCAACTATGGTAACATCAGCAAGTGATATATTCATTATATTCTCACCTGTCACCTCGTCCTTATCATAAGTCGTATACTTTTCCTTAAGCATTTTTTCTGTTTCGGCACTGTATACACGAGAGGTATCCATCCGCCTCGCGTTTGTTTCTTTACGAGAGACTTGACTCAACTTCACTCGTTCATTTTCCTTCTCAAGAACAGAAACCAAGGGAGAGGTGCAACTAAAAACCAATATGGAAATGGTAGTTAAAAATATGGATTTACTTCTTATACTCATTGGAAAGTTACATTATTTTATCTGTGAAATTCTGAGGGTCCTCTCTTCTATTCAAAAAAAGTCTTTTACCACTAAACGCAGTTCTCAAAACAAAATTGTCACTCAGAGAAGCACAGCTCAGAATACTCCATTTAATTATTATAAATTGAAGAGCTAAAACAGACAGCACTCCGTACAAGAGATTTTGGAAACAGTTTTCCATACACCAGCTAATAAGGATAAGTAGAATTACAATTGGAAGAGAGGAATACAGAGAATTGATATAAACAAGCTTCTTAATAGTTCTTTTCCACTCACTCCAATAAGGTAACGCTATCTCTTTATTATAGATAAATAATACTTTCTCAGATACTTCTGGAGCCTCAGAAAAGGATTCTGACGCCAACACAACTTTCTCAACTGTATTCTTCTCAAAATCCAAATAGAGTATAACATCCATTTCGGAAAGTACAGTTTGTATATCAGAGATTGACCTTATAAAGCCAGCCTTAAAATCAGGTATGGAAAGCACTGTTTTCCATATCTCACTCACCATCCAAGATTCAACATTTAGCTCACTGTTATAGATAGAGCAGTGTATAGTACAGTCCTTTTTTATCATTGCATTCATTTTTTTAAAGGAAAGTGAAAGTATACAGTAGCCGAAGGCTGCTCTAAATAAAGCTTCTTCAAAAAAGAGGTCAACTTTTGAACGATAGGCGCCTCCAACAAAGTCACGTGTATGGAACTAAAGAAAACGAATGCAGTAGATATATTACAAAAACCGGTAAGCAAAGGATATCCTTCTTCATCATTACATAGTGATTGTAGATTGCAAGTATTCTCAAGGAAACCACTTATATCCCGGCGAGAGAAAAAAGCCTCCATATGCTTTTCCAATAGGAAACAAGAATCTGTCATTTCTTCCTTTCCTCCTTCAATGGTTATTGGCCGAGTAAAGTCGATCCGCTTCATCTCACGTTGTTCTCCAGTCGCTCCACCAAGGGATAAGTCAATGATGCAAGAAGAGGAATAAATCTTTTGTATGATAGCCTCTTTCGATGATTGAAAGTATTCAAGATTACCGGCCAAAAGTATTTTGCCCTGATGTTCCACCCTATATGATAATACTTCAAGAACTTTCTCAAAATCAGTATTTGTTTCCATTGTAGGAAGATCATTGACAACCAAAAGAGGGCATTCTTTGGCTTTCTGGAACATCTCTTCCGAAAGTTGGAAACTGAAACGCCCATCAAGTGAAAAACTATCCGGCATAGCATAATAAGCCAATAATACCCAATCAAACTGCTTCAGATTATGGTCACCACATACAATAGTATGATTTAAATCATGCCAAAAAAAAAGTTTTATTATTGAATCCATATAAGAAAAGAATTAATTACAATATTTAATAGAGGAAGAAAAGTCGATGAAAAAACCGGCATCACCCAGAAAATGTAAGAACTTCATCAGCCATTCGCGTTTATTTGTTATCTTATCCAATTGAGAAGTATAGGGCTGTAATAGATCTTCATAAATACCCATACGCTTCAACAGTGAAAAGAGCTGATCTATATAAAAAGCATAATAAGAGTTTGAATGGAAAACAGCATACCAACATTCACAGTTTTCAAGGAAGAAAAGATTAAATTCACCATACTGTACAGAAGGAAGACGCTCTACCATAAACTGATAGTTCTTGTCACCTTGACCTATCTTACACAAAGGAACTATCAGACCAAACTTACCATCAACAACCCGATATTGGCATGTGGAATGCGCATTCCAAGTTCCAGTAAATGTATTCGACAAACTGGAATGACAAATCAGACGCCAGAGATTGGCATAATATTCACGTCTGCTATAAGTCAATATTAAGTTTCTGAATGATTTCATCTGAAAACAAGTTTATTAAAAAAGATAGATAAGATTCACGGCAACCTTATGTGGAACGAGATACCACTTATGTTCACGACCATAAGTATAACCACAAGCTTTACATACAGACTTGTCGTAAGAAGTCCAAAGACCGGCAACACCAACTTCCCACTCAAAATTCCAACGGGAAGCCATGGGGTAGGTCCAACCAAAAGAAACACCCGCACCAAAACCATATCCATCATAACGATAGTTATCAAATAAATTACCGATATGAAAACGGCTGCCAACTAAAGAAAAGCCAATAAACTGATCCATGAAACTTTCACGAAACCAATAACGCCCACTAGGCATTACTGTTAGATTCTGAAACTTAGTATTCTTACTCTTATTATAAATAAAAGGATTATACTGCACAGGAAGATGAATAGAGAACTTCTTATTCAAAGTCATACCAAACTCAACATTGAGATTACCAGTACCAAGACCGATAAGGTTAGTACGAGCTGAATAAAACTGACTAAAACCCTTTAAACTGAAAAATGAAAAAAGGAGAAGAAATAAAAAACGATATTTATCCATAATAAATGAAAGTAAATGAAGCAACCCCCATGAAAAAACATGGGGGAAGCAAAACTTCAATTAACTAAATATATAATCACTAAAAAGACATCAATAAAGATCAGAGAAGGAACTATGACCGGTGCAACGAGAGAGTTGAGCACGCTTCTTCGATAAATAAGCATCTGTGAGCTTTTCCGGAGGTAAAAGACAGACGGTACGAGCGTCTATACGAACCGAAATAAGACCAGAAGCAGAAGAAAGCTGGTTAGTTCTAACAGAACATTAACCGCAAAATTCAAAAAACAGAAGTCCACAAATTACATAAGGGGGTATCTGAGTGGCTGGCGTCATGCTGGGGCAATTTTCACTTTCACATCTACTTATACAACCACAAAAAATCTTGAGATTAGAGTAAAGTCTCAGGGAGATTATGAAGTCGAAGTAGGTGACCGTTTTGAGACTTATCCGTACTATGATGATATTAGTGGTCAGATTCTTGTATTGAAAGCCGGTCAAAGCGAATGGAAAGTTGACTATCTGCCAGGAATTGACTCTGGTTCTACGATTACTAGTATTCAATGGCAAATTGTAGCGCAAGAAGATTCTGACGACAGCTACGACTATGTAATAGAAGGTAATACCGGAATAGAATGACAATTAGAGGATATTTAAGCAAAACCGGGGTTCCTCCCGGTTTTGTTTTTACACTAAATGTACGAGAAAGCCCATTCTTTTAGAGATGGGAGTGTGTCAAATGTTACCTCTATTACTCCGTCTGAGTTCTCTTTCAATTGTCAAATCTGTAACGGCACTGTACATTTGAGTTGTTTTTACGCTTCTATGTCCCAACAGTTTTTGCACAGTAGTAATTGAGACGCCACGATATAGAAGTAGAGTTGCAAAAGTATGTCTGGCCATGTGAAAAGTTATATTTCTCTTTATACCGATCTTTTGAGCAATTGCTTTCAATACTCTATTAGTATGCTGATTATTTCTCAATTTAAATAATGGGCCTCTAGGACGTTTTATTTCCCTACTTATAGCTAGTCCTTTACCATTAAATACTGTGCTGAGTGGAATCCGGACTTCATTCCCTGTCTTCTTCATCCATAAGATAATCCACTTTTTGTTATTTAAAACCTGTATATTTCTCTTGCTAAAACAACAAATATCAGAATATCTTAGCCCTGTATAACAACTAAACAAGAAAGCTGATAAGACCTCTTTATCGGCCGGACGTTCCGAAACGTATTCTTCAAACAATTTTAATTCTTTCTCAGAGAGCGCTTCTTTATGTGTTTCCTGAGACTTAATCGTATATCCAATAAATGGGGATTGGTATAACAGTCCTTTTTTAATAGCAAGGTTTATATACTTCTTCAGAACCTTCATATGCCGAGCAATGGTGTTAACTGCAAATCCTTTTGCTTGCATAAAGAACTCCAAATCATACAGACATTCCGTTGTTATCTCTCTTATTGCAAGTGACTCATTATATTCTTTTAGCAGTCGCGCTGTATCTCTATGAAGAGTCTTAGTATTAGTTGACAAGGATGCATTCGAGATTTCATTATACATAAATTCTACAAATATATATCTATGTCCATCAATAAGTCTAGCTGATGAAGCATTTAGCATATTCAGATTTCCACAAGAATGTATATAATTCTGTCCCCCTATATTTAACTGTAGAAGCATAGCTGAAGATCCCTCAGTAAAACCTATACTTTGCAATTTCAGTTCCAATTCTGCCAATATAGTTTCGATGTTCATCCCTTTATTGTTTGTCGATAATCTAAGACGATATGTGTCTGCAAATGTACACAATGTTGGCCAAGTTTTTTAGTAATTCTTTCCTCTAATATCAACACTTCATACAAAAAATCTTATAGATGTTTGCGTTGCAGAAATAATATAATTATATTTGTGTTCAAAAATACAATATTTATTTTTTATAAAAGTAATTAGAAGATGTTCAAAAAAGAAATAGAACTGTACGAAGCCTGTTTGCAGGAGTACAAAAAGAGAATTATAGACCGATTTACGCTACAGGATCTAAAAGAATATAATGAAATTCTGTTTTCTGCCCACAATTGTGCAATAGAAGGAAATACTTTTTCCGTAGATGAAACAAGAACACTCAAAGAAAAAGGCTTAGGCATGATCCCTCAGGGAAAGCGACTATTAGATGCTTTTGAAATGCTGGATCATTTCAATGCATATGAATTTTTAATGTCCCAATTAGAAAGTCCACTAACAGAAGAGTTATTAAAAACAACCCACCGTATATTAACAGAGCATACACTTAGCTATCTGCACAAAGGTGCAATTCCTGGTGAGTATACAGATACCGATATGGGGGCAGGAGACACAATATTTGGTGACCATGAAATCAATATCTCACGCATTCCTCAATTACTAGAAGCGACAGAAGGAGCTATTGCCAGGCAAAAAATTCATCCAATAGAAATTGCAGCTCAATTTCACCGGCACTTCATATTCTTACATCCTTTTCGAGATGGAAATGGACGTTTAGGACGCCTACTGTCCAACTTTATATTAGTAAAGTTAGGACATCCAATGATCATTATTGAAAATAAAGATCGTGAGAAATATATTAATGTGCTAAAAGTGTGCAGGGATGAGCGTTCTACCTATCCCATGGTAGCATTCTTTTTTGATGTTGCCATCAGTAAAATGCAAAAGGAACTTGCACAAAAAAAGCAAATTTCCAACGAATCATTTGATGATTTAAGCCTGTGAATTGTCTAGCCAATATACAATTCGTCATTACAGTATTTAAAACTATTAATATTTTATCTTTTTAAAAAAATAAATTCTATTTTGTTTGCGTTGATAAAATATTATATTTATATTTGTGCCAATATTAACAATATAACAGCCTTAAAGATGATTATTACATTCGTAAATAACAAAGGTGGTGTCGGAAAAACCACCACCGCTGTCAATGTCGCACACGCATTGACAATTGAAGGGAAAAGAGTACTACTTATAGATCTCGACCGACAGAGAAATGCTAGTTTTATCATGGGTTATGATGATTCAGAGTCCAATATCTTCGATGCACTTGCCGGCAAAGTAGACATACCGATCTACGCACATGATCAAATAGAAAACCTACATTATAGTCCGGCCGGCAGCATAGATATAGAAGCTGTTTTATTATTACAACGTATAGGTAGGGAAAGTAAACTCAAAAAGTTACTAGATCCTATAAAACATGCATATGATTACATTCTAATAGATTGTCCTCCATCTTTAGGTATGATAACTCTTAATGCCTTAGTAGCATCTGACAAATTAATCATACCTATACAACTTGAGCCATTCGCTTTTTTAGGAACAAGTGAAATTGCCAATTTCTTTAGTGACGTAAAAAAAGAGATTAATAACCAACTAGAAATATTAGGTTATCTAAAAACTCTGTACGATAGCAGGCTAAGTCAAACAAGAGATATTGAGGAACTTTTATCAAAACACGTTAACAAGAACAAGATCTTTAATAGCACAATCCGGAAGAATGTTGCATTATCAGAAGCAAGTAATATGCAACAAACAATATTTGAATACGCACCAGAGTCAACTGGTGCCAAAAACTATAAAGACTTTACGAAAGAAATCATTCAATTAACTAAATAAATAAATTATGGGAAAAAAAGTAGATACAAGTAAGCTTGAATCAGTCGGTAAGAACCTGGCAGACGCAGAAAATGTAGAAGTAGCACCCGAACGTAATGTCACGACTACTTTTAGAATGGATAAAAAGATGTTTCAAGACCTAAGTCTATTAAAAGTCTATACAGGTAAAAATAAACAAGATATGATCTATGATTATATCAAAGAGGGAGTAGAACGAGACAAAGAGAAATTCGGAGTTTCTTGAAATCAAACCAAAGAAGGTTGTGTCAAAACGTTGGCACAACCCTACCTTCCCCAAATATCCATCACAAAAAAATAAAAGTCTAAACAAATAAAATATTTATATTATAAACAATTGCGTTTTTGTAAATACTAAAATGAAACCTGAAATGAAAAAGCTATTACTTTTTGGAATGCTGGCCAGCATGTTCTTCTCTTGTTCTGAATCGCCAGATAGTCCTGTCTCACCAGAACCACCAACAGAAACCGGCATCAAATTAACATTACTGCCAACAATAGAAAATTTGACTGAGGCAGCTACCAGAGGAGTAGTTACAGGATTTAAACCAGGAGATGGAATCGGCATATTCTATAATGATACTTGTATTAACAGTAAGTTTACTTATAATGGCACTGCTTGGAACGGGAAAAACATTTTGCTCTCATCTACAATGAAGAATATGTATTGCTATTTTCCCTATGATATAACTGTTAAAACACACGATAATATTCCTATTAACATCGAAGATCAAATTGATTTTTTAAATGGAAATACGATCGTTGGAACCTCTAATGCTGATGCAGAAGTTACCATGAAACATACGCTCGCTTTAGTTAGAGTTGTACTTAAGAAGAATAATTATACAGGCAATGGTAAAGTAGAATCTGTCATCTGGAATGGTATTTATAAACAGGCCAAATTTAATGCAGTAGCTAATACTATTATTCCGATCGGTGAGAAGGGAGATTACCAAGCAGGTGGGAATTTTACTGTCAATGATGATAAAGATCCCATTATTGTAGAAGCTATATTGCTTCCAATTGATACCGCTGAAGGAGTAAGTATTACCATTACAGTTGATGGAGAAACGAGAGTATATCAACTACCTTCAGTCCACCAGTGGGAAGCAAGCAAAGTATACACTTATACTTTAACATTGAAAGGGGGGTATAATAGCCCTATCGAATTAGAAGAATATCCCATTGATGTAACCCATTGGAGTACTTTTGGAAAAACAGACAAGATTATCTTTTCACAATCTGACAAGGATTGGTTTGACATTGAACCTAGTGGAAATAGTTACGGAGCAACTGTTTATAGGAATGAGGGCAGAATGTTTAGTTTCCTTGGATATTGGACAGGCTTTGATATGGAAACAGGAAATATGCCAGAAAAATGGGAAGGAGATTTCCGCATGGTATTACTTGATGATAATGGCAATATTGTAGACCAATATCAGCCATGTGCAATTGTTGCAGAAAATGGGGCAATGATGAAAGGAACCGGGAGACGCTGCTATGTTACCGCTCCAGCTGGGACTTATGAATTAAGTGTATTATTCCGGAAAAAAGGAGAAACAACATGGCAAAAAGCCAACCGTAGAGATAACGTCTCTAAAAGAGACATGAGTTATGTCATCAAAGAACAAACCTCTCTTCCAACACTACGAATGATACAAGTAGAAGAGGAAGTAAACACTGGAGTTGTTGTCCATAATCGACCATTTAACAGTGAGTTTAATATTACCTATATATTGTCAAACCGAAATAACATAAGACTTAAAGGAGAGATAAAAGCTGTATGGGAACGAACTTTTGATTATTTAGGAAATACTTACCGTCCTAGTGATAAAAAGAAAAATACCATCAATGATACTGAATGGCAGGATGAGATCGGGCGTATCAGCATCGACCTACAACCGACTGTAAGATTTTGGAAAGGTATCATCCCTTGTTCTTTCCCTGTTAAAAGAGAAATGCCTAAAATGGCAAATGGAATAGGATACTGTACTCCTATGGTACATTTATATTGGAAACCAGAAGGCACTTCCGAATGGACTCTATTAAGACTAGATATGGACCCAATTTTAGCAGCCAAGGTCAATAATAGCCAGGAAGAAGCCAATCTCTTCTTGGAGGCCTTAAATTATTTAAACTTTGAACAAACCCACTGGCACCAATAGATATATTTCTCTTAAAGTATCACTCTTTCAAAAACTCCCATGTCTGCATGATGTGGGAGTTTTTTTATTTTTTTCTCCAAAACGCAAGTTTCTTGCGTCGGTCCCCATATATATTTGTCGCATAACCAATAAATAAATTTTATGGAATCAGAAAACAATATTATCGACTTGGTTCAAAACAAAGAAAAAAATATGCTCGACTACGTTTTGTCACAGCCAGAATTAAAGCAAGACTTCGAAGAAGCCATGAGCTTTATCGGAAAACGAGAACAAGAATGGACTCCAAATGATGCAACAAAATGGCTAACTGAATACGAGAATAATTTGTATAGGGAAAATGAATAATAACATAAATCCTGCTCTTGAAAAATATACAGAGCTAATCATTAAGAAAATTAAAGAAGTAGATGCCTCAGAATGGCAAAAGCCATGGTTCACCCCAACGTTTATTGGTGTACCACAGAATCTGTCCGGACGTCCATATAGTAATCTCAACAAAGTATTATTATATGCCATATGTGATGAAAACAAATATAGTACTCCAGTTTTTATCACTTTTCACCAAGCCCAAGAAAGGAATATAAGAATACTAAAAGGAGCCCGTGCATTCCCTATCACCTTTTACGATCTGTATATTACAGAAATTATCAGCGGTAATAAAGTGACAAAGGAATTTTATCACTCTCTTTCTGATGAAGAAAAGGTACACTATAAAGTAAAACCTATTCAGAAATTCTACAGCGTATTCAACCTTGAGCAGACAAACTATTCAGAAAAATTCCCCGAAGAATGGGCTAAGTTGCAACAACGATTTCAAACTCAATTGAATACCGGATCTGACGGATATCACAATGAACTGATAGATAAAGCAATCACAGAACAAAGTTGGATATGTCCGATAGAATTAAAGCAACAAGACAGAGCTTTTTATAATAGAAAGAGTGATAGCATCGTACTACCAACCTATGAACAATTCTTTAAAAAAGAATCTTTCTATTTTACTGCACTCCACGAAATGGCACATAGTACAGGGCACAGCAGCAGGCTAAATAGAACATTTGGAGAGTTCTTCGGAGATTCCCAATATGCAAAAGAGGAATTGATTGCTGAATTATCATCTGCTGTAGCTGGTAGAGATCTTGGCATAGCGGTACTTCCCCAAAAAGAAAACGCACAATATTTAAAAAGTTGGCTATCCCAAATATCAGATGATCCCAGATATTTGATGTCTATTTTGAATGATGTAAATAAGTCTACTAATATGATAGAGTCTACCATTGGAGTAGACAGTCATAAAGATAACAATACAAAATTAGAGACTCTAAATAAGGCACAAATCCAGCTGTACGACAATGCCCAGAGAATATTGGGGGGCTTGGAACAACAAGGTATTGCCACTAAAGAAGCAATGAACAGACCTGAATATATAGAAGCTATCGGTAAAGCTAATGAAGCAAAACAGCTGTGGGAACAAGAAAACAACCGAATATTACACCTCAAAAAAGATATAACAGAATTATGTACACAATATCGGAGTTTAGGATATGGCCCAATAGCACATGCCCTAGAAACACATGCTCCCTATTATATACAAATTACAGAATCCAGTATCTCAGTCAATTATAAAGTAGAAAATATAGAATATCCCGTAACGAAAATCAAATCATTACAAACAGACATGATATTGTCTGGAAAGCCCAATTCACTAACTATAGATTTCAACAATCTTAGAATCAATGATAAAGTAACGGAAGCTACAGAGAACCTACAAACAAACGGCATTTCTCTTTTTGATCAGCCTGCTGACTCTATAAAGAAATTATTTTCTGGAAAGAGAGTTGAATTGCCTAATAATTCCGGAGAGCTGAATCCAGTTACTTTGTGCAAATCTCCTTTAGGATGGAGTTTCACAATAAGCAAACAGCTTCAAAACACTGTAGAATCATCGGCAAGTATCTAATTTATAACTAAAAAAATACTTATGGCAACAATTACAGAACGAATTAGCCGGTTTCTTAATGACATATTGGAAAACAGGCAATTAGAGAAAGTTCAAAAGCAATTAGAGAAAGTTCAAAAAGATGCAAGCGCTATTCAAGGCATGCGAAATCCTTCAGAAGCCGTGCAAAGAGTAGTAGTACGGGCTGACGCTTACAATATTCGGTATATTTCTAATCCAACTGAACGGATTAAGCAAATGGCAGTCGAAGCAGATCCGTTTAGTATTCGTTATATCCCCAATGCATCTGAGGAGTTGAAAATGAAAGCGGTTACAGATCTCCCGGATGCAATACAATATATTGCTAACCCGTCTGAAAGTTTGAAGTGGAAAGCTGTACAGGATAAAGGATCTGCTATTCAGTATATATCCAATCCGTCGGATTCTTTGAAGTGGGCAGCTGTACAAGATGACTGGTCATCTATACGCTATATTCCTGATGCGTCTGAAAAGTTGAAGATGGCAGCTGTACAAAGAAACGGATTGGCTATCCAATACATTTCTAATCCGTCCGAGGAGTTAAAAATGGCAGCTGTACAAAATCAGGGATCAGCCATCCGATATATTCTTAATCCGTCTGAGGAGTTAAAAATGGCGGCTGTACAAAATGATGGTTCTGCTATACAATACATTTCTAATCCGTATGAAGCAGTGAAAATGGCAGCTGTAAAAAATGACGGATTAGCTATAGAACACATTTATAAGCCATCTGAAGCTGTGAAAATGGCAGCAGTACAGCAAAATCCTGAAGCTATACTTTTTATGGAAAAACCATCCGAGCAAGTACAACTTGCGGCAGTATCCCAAAATGGGAACTATATTCAGGCAATTGATAATCCTTCAGAGCGAGTTGCAATGGTAGTTGTAAATCAAGGAGGATCATATATAGCAGCAATTGATAAACCTTCAGAAACGATACAGATGGCAGCTGTAAAAAATGACGGATTAGCTATACAATACATTTCTAAGCCATCTGAAGCTGTGAAAATGGCAGCTGTACAAAGCAACGGATATGCCATTGAGTTTATCTCTAATCCGACTGAAGAGATGAAGATAGAAGCAGTGAAAAACAATGCTTACTCCATCATAGAGATGGAGGAACCGACGCCTTCCGTATGCAAAATAGCACTTGAAAAGATGTATGGACGTCCTATTAATGTTGCTATGGTAGAACCAACAGAACTTGCGAAAAAAACACAGATACTTCTTAATAATTTAGTCGGTTTAAAATTTGAATATCGAACAGTGTACCAAACTTATGGTAAGGCAGCAGAAGAAGATCCTCTACAAATGTCGATACAGGAAAAAAAAGATAAGTTTAGAACAGAGATGGAAGAGAAATATCCAGGTATGTTCCAGAACAAGACCCAATCTACCCAGAAGGATCATAATACAACCAACCTTAAGGAACAGGAATTATATTCTTCAGAAACTAAGATCCTGATAGGAGACATCTCATCAAAAAAGGAAATAACCAATCTTCGAATTAAAGACAAGATAACTGGTAAAACAGAACCCTTAAACAGCAATGGAATAAGGCTATTAGATCAACCCAGTGAATGCATTGAAAAAATTCTCTCAGGCAAAAAAGTGGAGTTCACAACAAATAGTGGAAAAGGCTATTTAACAGGCCTCTGTAAAACTCCACTGGGGTGGGGGCTTACAATAGGGAAACAAATACAAAGTAGTACTGATTCATCCGCCACTTTATGAATCCTATAATATTAAAACATTATGCAACAAGTGAAATTACAAGAGTTATCATATTATGAACTCTATTTATTGAATTATCTAAAAGAATATCATCCAGAAAAAGTGGATGACATCGATTTCATCAAAGAACGATCGGATAACGCCGCTATTCTTTTTGAAAAGTCCAGATTAGATGGTAAGACAGTAATGGATGCTCAGGAAATAGCCATGAAGGAACTAATGAGGGGATTACATTTCTCCAAGCATTACTTGATACTTACCATCATAAAAGATGAATTTGAAAAAGAGGTTCCAGATGATAAAGTATTGCTTCTAATAAAAAAAATGGAATCTAACTTTAATTCCATTTTTGCAAAATACACACTCTCAGATGACTTTGAACAATCTTCTGATTATCATTCCCTATACATTGAATTAACTGGTGAAATAACTCTTTACTTGGAAAAATATGGCATTTAATAAGCAAGAAAAATTAAGAGATAATATTGAAGCGATTCGTCTTTTGTTTGATTTGGAAAGTTCGAAAAGAGTTGCCAGCATCCAAGAAAAGGAGATTCTTTCCCGTTATTGTGGATTTGGAGGCTTAAAATGTATCTTAAATCCTCTTGATCGTTCTCGGTGGACAAAGTCTCAGTTACCTCTTTTCCCTATGATACTGGAGTTACACGAACTAATCCGAACCCATGTCAATACAGAGAATGAGTATAGACAGTATATTAGCAGTCTGAAAAGCTCTGTACTGACATCATTCTATACTCCTCCAACAATTGCTTCTACTATTTCCGATGTATTGTATAAGAATGGAGTAACGCCACAACGTATATTAGATCCATCAGCAGGACAAGGAGTATTCCTGGATGCTTTTCTCAGCAACAATACAGACGCCACAATAATGGCTTTTGAAAAAGATCTGTTGACAGGTAAAATACTGTCTTACCTTTACCCGGAACAGAAGATACGAATAGAAGGCTTCGAAAAGATAGAACCAACATTTAATGAATACTTTGATGTGGCCACTTCAAATATACCTTTTGGTGATATAGCTATTTTTGACCCGATATTTAATAATAGTCAAGATGAAGCCCGTCGCTTGTCCGCAAAAACAATTCATAATTATTTCTTTGTAAAAGGACTAGATACAGTCAGAGATGGTGGTATTGTAGCATTTATAACTTCTCAGGGAGTTATGAATGCTCCACTACATAAGGCTCAACGACAATTATTAATGCAAAATGCAGATCTTCTTTCTGCCATTCGTTTACCTAACAATCTTTTCAGGGAAGTCGCCGGAACAGAAGTTGGCAGTGACCTTATTGTCTTACAAAAGCACTCTGGTAAACAGATTCTCAATGAGCGAGAAACAGCATTTTTAGATGGCTATACAACTGAAATAAAAACAAATACAAATCGATATTTCCAAGATGGTAAACGTGTCATTTATACAAAACGCTTTTTAGACAAGGACCTTTATGGGCATCCAGCAATGGTATACTTACATGAAGGAGGCGTTACCGGCATCTCCAAGGAGTTGGAACGAATGCTAACGGAGGATCTTGTTAATCATCTCAATATAGAGAAGTTTATAACACCGGACAATAAAAACAAAGGATCTTTGGCCATAGAGACTCAAGCAACAACAGAGCCTCCATTATTGGACCTATACGATCTATTCGGTTTTTCAGATAAGGAAAGACAAGCTGCCCAACAGGGAGTTACACATATCAAGAATCACCGAAACGCTAACCGGCAGAAAGAAGAAATAAAATCCCAGTCAATCTCTCCAATGAGAGCACATCCATTCTCGGGAGACATGAAACCCTTTTATCAAGAAGGCACACTCGTTCAAGACAAGAATCAAATAGGGTATCTAAAGAAAATAACACTATATGATGCAGTATTTCAGCCTATAGAATTAGGTAAAGAGCAACAAGAAAAGGCCTTACTTTATATTTCCATACGTGACAATTATCATCATCTGTACTCAAAAGAAGCAGAGCTACATATCGAGCAAAAGCTAGAACGTTATAATTTAAATGCAACGTATGACTCTTTTGCTGAACGTTTCGGACCGCTAAATAAGAAAGAAAATGTGCAGCTGATTCTAATGGACGCTTGTGGCCGTGATATGTTGTCATTGGAACGAGTTGAGAATAATAAATTTATCAAAGCCGATATTTTCAATCATCCTGTTAGCTTTTCCACAGATACACTTGTGTCCGTAGCAACCCCAGAAGAAGCATTAGCCGCATCTCTCAACATGTATGGCGAGATAAATATGGAGTATATGGAGGGACTTTATCAATCTAAAGAGGAGCTTATAGGTGCTTTAAAAGGTAAAATATTTTTTAATCCGCTAATTAATAACTACGAAATAAAAGATAGTTTCATTGCCGGCAACGTCATTGAAAAGGCCGAACAAATCAAACAATGGCAACAAGAGAACCCGATAGATGATACACGTGTAAATGAATCTTTAACCGCACTTCAAGAGGCGACTCCACGTCCTATTAAATTTGATGAATTAGACTTTAATTTCGGAGAACGTTGGATTTCTCCTAAGATATATGCAGATTATGCTAGCAATCTTTTTGAGACAGAGGTTAATATCCGTTATATGGAAAACTTGGATGAATATCTGGTAGACATAAAATCTAGAAATGCCAAGATCACGGATCAATATGCAGTAAAAGGATATTATCGGAACTACGATGGAATCACTTTATTAAAACATGCTTTAGTAAACACAGTACCAGACATCAGCAAATGTATAGGCAAAGATGCCAATAATAGAGATATCAAAGTAAGAGATAGTGAAGCTATTCAATTGGCTAACGCAAAAATTGATGAAATCCGAAATGGATTCACAGATTGGCTACAAGATCAACCCTCGGAGTTCCAACAACAATTAGCTAATGAATACAATAAAAAGTTTAATTGTTTCGTCCGTCCAGCTTATGATGGATCTCACCAGACATTTCCTGATCTAAACCTAAAAGGACTAGGTATTTCCGGATTATATCCTAGTCAAAAAGATTGTATTTGGATGCTAATACAGAATGGAGGAGGGATTGGTGACCATGAAGTCGGTACAGGTAAGACTCTAATAATGTGCGTTGCAGCACATGAAATGCATCGTTTAGGACTCGTCCATAAACCTATAATAATTGGCCTGAAAGCTAATATAGCAGAGATTGCACAATGTTACCATACCGCATACCCCAATGCAAAAATTCTCTATGCAACAGAGAAGGACTTCACTCCGAAAAGCCGGAAACAGTTCTTTAATAACATAAAAAACAATAACTACGATTGCATTATCATGTCGCATGACCAATTTGCCAAAATTCCCCAATCACCTGACATGATGCGAAAGATCTTACAAGCTGAACTTGATTCAGTAGAAGAGAATTTAGAAACAATGCGATCACAGGGAAAAGACGTATCTAATGCTATGATCAAAGGTTTAGAGAAACGAAAGCTCAACCTTAATGCTAAATTAGAAAAGATTGCTCATGATATATCCCAACGTAAGGATGATATCATTGATTTCGCTCAAATGGGTATAGATCATATTTTCGTTGACGAGAGCCATCAGTACAAAAATTTAACATTTAACACTCGACATACCCGTGTCGCAGGGCTTGGAAACTCTGAAGGTAGCCAAAAAGCCCTCAATTTGCTCTTTGCCATTCGTACCATTCAGGAACGTACAGGCAGAGATCTGGGAGCAACCTTTCTATCAGGAACTACCATATCCAACAGCTTAACAGAGCTTTATTTACTATTTAAATATCTTCGTCCATTAGAGCTAAAAAGGCAAAATATTAATTGCTTTGATGCATGGGCCGCTATTTTTGCCAAGAAAACAACTGATTTTGAGTTCTCTGTCACAAATAATATCGTACAGAAAGAACGCTTTCGATACTTTATCAAAGTACCTGAACTCGCAACATTCTACAATGAAATAACGGACTATCGCACTGCAGAAGATGTTGGTGTGGATCGTCCTGTTAAGAATGAGATTCTCCATAATATTCCTCCGACACCAGAACAGGAAGAGTTTATCCGGAAATTGATGAAATTTGCAGAAACAGGGGATGCGACGATATTAGGTCGTCCCCCATTATCTGAAACGGAAGAAAAGGCTAAAATGTTAATAGCAACCGATTACGCCCGTAAGATGGCACTTGATATGCGATTGATAAGCAGCTGTTATTCTGATCATCCCAATAATAAGGCAAACCACTGTGCCAATGAAATAGCCAAATATTACCATAAATTTGATGAACAAAAAGGTACTCAATTCGTCTTCTCTGACTTAGGCACATTTCAGCCTGGTACATGGAATATTTATAGTGAAATTAAGCACAAACTTGTCGAAGAACACAGTATTCCGGAGAATGAAATCCGTTTTATTCAAGAATGCAAAACAGAGAAAGCACGGAAAAAAGTAATTCAGGATATGAATGAGGGGAAAGTTCGAGTACTTTTTGGCTCCACTTCTATGCTAGGAACCGGAGTAAACGCTCAACAAAGAGCTGTAGCAATCCACCACCTCGATACCCCTTGGGTGCGACATGAAGTCGCATAGATAATTGTTGGAATGATACTTACGGGTATCAGCTTTAACCCGCTGTTCCGTCAGCGGTAGCCTACCGACCGATGCACCTTAATGTTGTATTAAGCGGTCGGGACGAAGTACACTTTCGCAAGACAAGACAGAACCGTGAGGGGAAGTCAAGTACGGTTAGTATCATACCGTAGAGTGGCGAGGCTGGATAGTATGGTTAGCGCAAGCGAACTGTTAGTAAACTTCGTAATGTCACGAAAGAGTGTAAGATACTGGCACACTCTACCCAAAAGGGAAGCGGTCGGTTAATCCTCTCCATGGTAGGATTACACGGATATAAGCACCGCCGGAGGATGAGACAGAACCTAACCTATCCGTTAGTTATCTATGTGGAACATGGTAAGCCTGTATATCTCCTGTCATGTAAAAATGACAGGTAAGCTGACAGCAATGAAAGCCGAATGGTGTGCAGGTATAAGATAACAGAAAAAGCGAATGCCGTTCTGTAATGGAGCGGATACGGATTGAACCGACATCACGGGCTGATGTGGGCGACATCATCCGACACGAAAGTGGGCAGACTTCTGTGACGACATTAGGTAGGCAATCAAACCGAATGTTGTCAAATGGTGATTCTTTACAATTAACTTTTAGAACTTTCAAAAGGAGGAAAGCAAATGAACGAAAACAAGACATCGTGTGCGCCTGCTGACAATCAGCAAACACTTTGGGACAGAATAGACTGGACTAAAGCGGAGTTGGCTGTCAGAAAGCTACAAGCACGAATTGTAAAGGCTCAGAAGGAAGGCAGATACAACAAGGTGAAAGCCTTGCAGTGGACGCTGACCCACTCTTTTTACGCAAAAGCCTTAGCCGTAAAGAGAGTTACTTCTAACGGAGGTGGCAACACCCCCGGAGTGGACATGGAAACATGGGAGAAACCCGAAGCAAAAACACAAGCGATAAGCGAACTCAAACGCAGAGGCTACCAGCCGAAGCCATTGAGAAGAGTCCACATCAAAAAGAGTAATGGCAAACTGCGACCGTTGGGAATACCGACAATGAAAGACAGAGCCATGCAAGCACTCTACCTTATGGCATTAGAACCAGTGTCGGAAACAACAGCCGACTCACGTTCATACGGTTTCCGCAAGGAACGCCGCTGTATGGACGCGGTAATGCAATGCCATAACATTCTCCGAAAAGGCTATTCTCCCGAATGGATTCTGGAGGGTGACATAAAGGGGTGCTTCGACCACATCAGCCATGAATGGCTGCTTGCCAACATCCCTATGGACAAGGCAATACTCCGAAAATGGTTGAAATGCGGCTATATCTTCAACAAACAGATGTTCCCGACAGAGGAGGGAACGCCACAAGGTGGCATTATCTCTCCCACGCTTGCCAATATGACATTGGACGGATTGCAGAAAGTCCTTGCAGAGAAATATAAACGAGTTAGAATCAAAGGTAAGTTATATTCGCCAATGGTGAATCTTGTCCGTTACGCTGATGACTTTATAATTACCTGCGAGAACCGTGAAACACTTGAAAAGGAAATCAAGCCATTGGTAGCCGACTTTATGTCTGAAAGAGGTCTGACCTTATCAGAAGAAAAGACGGTGATAACCAATATCCGTGACGGTTTCGATTTTCTCGGTTTCAACATCCGCAAATTCGGCAATGAAATATTGACCAAGCCGACCAAGAAAGCCGAAAAACGCTTTATGGAGAATATCCGTAAGGTGACAAAAGGTCATAAGGGTTGCAAGCAGGAATCATTAATCAGGATGTTGAATGCTAAAATTCGAGGATGGGGAGCATATTATCAGCATGGGGCGACACGTGATTCTTTTCACAGAATCGACCATCAGATATTTCTCGCCTTGTGGCAATGGGCTAAACGCCGTCATTCCAAGAAAGGGAAACAGTGGATAAAAGACCGCTATTGGCACAATATCCGAGGGAACAGCTGGACTTTTGCGGCTAAGTTCAAGAAATCAAACGGCAAAGAAGACCAACTTACCTTGTTGAAACTGGCATCTTCGTTTCCTTTTCTGCAATATACGCAGATAAAGGGGGACATGAATCCGTTTGACGCAGACTGCCGCCTGTACTTCAATAAAAGAATGAAGTCAAAGATGCTTGTGACGCTGAAAGGACGTAAATCCCTGCTTTACCTATGGGAAAAGCAAGGTCGGAAATGTCCGATATGTGGTGAACCGATTGACACGCATAAGGCATGGAATGTAATGCCGACCGTACAAGACGGACGGAAATGCAATCTGTTGGTTCATGATGAATGTTTCAAATTATCCCGTAAAAACAATGGAAACAAGAAGTAGGATGAGCCGGTCTCTGCACACGAACAGAGACTTTGAAAAGCTTGAGCCGTATGAGGGGAAACCCTCACGTACGGTTCTGAGGGGGGAAGAGGGCAGTAATGCCCTTGACCTACCCGATCGACCTGCTGACATGGAGCAACGAAACGGCAGGGCAATACGCAAAGGCAACACCGTAAAGCTGTGGGGTGGCAATGTGGTAGATGTCGTAATTTATGGTACGGAAAAGACCCTCGATGCCTATAAGTTTAATCTGTTGAAAAACAAGCAAATATTTATCAACCAAATTAACAACGGCACAATCGCCGTGCGCCGTATCGACGAGGGAGGCATAGATGAGGACAGCGGTATGAACTTTGCCGAGTTCGTGGCTATTCTGTCAGGCAATAACGACTTGCTGAACAAGACGAAGCTCGACAACAAGATTATGCAGCTTGAAAAGGAACAGGCTATTTTCAAGAAAGAACGCATCCGTGCCGAGCGTAAAATAGCTGCCGGTCAGGGAGAAATCGAAAAGGCAAAGCGTACAGAGGCTAATCTCATGAGGGATTTGGAATACATCAACTCGTATAATGGGATAAAGGCAACCTTGCTTTTGAGCTTGCCGCAAGCCACTACCGAGGAAGTAGGCCGGGAGTTGCACCGTATCGCCAAGACATACCGCAACGAAGCGTATGGCACAGTTGGCACGTATGCAGGGCTGAACTTGTTGGTGCGTAGCGAGTACAGCATAGACGGTACGTTTGACCGCAATACATTCTTTGTAGAGGGTATAAGTGGATTGAAATACCGATGCAGCCTGAGCGGTGCACTGCCGCTTGGTTTCGTTGAGTCGGCACAATATCCGCATGGAGCATTAAGCAAATTGCCCTCTCTTATCGAGAAGCAACAAAAGGCGGTAGAGCGGATAGAAAGCGAAATTCCCACATTACAGGACATCATTTGTCGCCAGTGGAGTAAAGCCGATGAACTGTCAAGGCTCAAACAAGAGTGTAAGGAACTTCAACACAGGATTGATGAAAGTCTGAAAGAGACCGGACAACCGCAGGCAACCAAACACGAAGCTATTGCCGAAGCTGCTTGACATAATCATAATTTCAACCGTTCCCTCTGCATGGTCGTGATGACCGGGCAGAGGGATTTTTTGCGCTCCGGTCTGCCGACGGCTCTACTCTTTTATGGCATCCTTCCTCCCTTTATAGCCTCCCGATTCCCCGCCGCCACCCGTTTCCATTTATAGCCCTCATATCCTCTATTTTAGCCCAATAGGAATAATGGCCTTTCATCGCATATCCGTTTTTTACGATATGCCATTTTTAGCTTCTACATTGGCATCAATGTATCACTTTAGCCTTCACACCTCCTAATAGCTTCAATCAAGACATCTTTTAACCTTATGAAGGCAAGTTTATCCACTCCTTTTGATATACTGATTTCATTATCGACCAAATCTTTCAGCTTGAGTAAACAAGGAATATCTGCCTTATATCTGTCTCCCACATCTTGTTGGTCATAGCCAAAATTATAATGATAAGCAAGAAATTGCGTAAAAGCATTTCTGCTTTTATTGCTTAGTTTGCAGATAGCATCAAAAAGAGCATTGGCATCTTCAGATGCAAATATAGCACGAAGCTCGTATGTACAACTTTTATCTGGATAAGGCAATCTGTCTATAATTGTAAGTTCCTCTACTGTTCCTTCAGCCAAATTACGCAGTGCTTTTTGCATTTGATCCGGCAACTCATTTATCTTTGATTTCATCTGCTGCAAGAAATAGCCCACAATATCATCTGTTATTGGAGTCTTGACATCTGTGGTTACATAATTACATCCACTAATAAAAAGCCCCTTTAGCTGATAAAGTTCCTCTAAACTGGTTTGACTATTAATCATTTCCGCTATTCTCACTTTTATTAAAGAGACATGAGCCTGTATAAAATAGAAAATGCCAATGGCATCAAAATACGATAGATACGCAATACTATAACCAAGTTGATAAGCGTCTTTTATCTCTTTATCCAATATGGCTTTTATAGTAGCCTGGCAAATACTTTCAAGTTTTTGCTGTTCCATGTCGAAAAAGCCGGGTAGCATTTCCCAAGGTTTTAGCTCTTCTTGCTTATCCTTTATTTCCGTAACAATAAATTCTACAAGTGGAGCACCTGTGATAATATATTGTATAATAGCCGTAACATATTCCGGATTTAAGACATTATAAATTAACCCCTTGTTCAAAGAGTGATATTTTTCCCTTAGATGCTGTATCCTTTGCTTATCCTCATTATCATCTTGGAGTAGTGAAATCTGACAATCTCTACTCCAATTACAAATTAACTCTTTGTTCTCACTATTATTATACTCTGCATACACAGCAATAAATGACCCAAGAATATTTTTAAGAAAGATATTATCCTTTTCAATCAGTTCGGAAGGAAGTTTGTTTAAGTGGCTTTTGAAATCATACAAGCATTGTCTCAAAATCCGTAAATTATCGGATTTTGTACACATAAAACAGGCAATAATGAAATCACGCATTTCTTTCAAATAATCGGATACCGGTACTTCGTCAAGAAAGTATTCGATGGCTTCTTCTATATCGGGTTGTATTTCAAATTCCTTGCCTATGGTCTTTTCCTTAAACTCACCCAAGACAGCCTTGGGAAGTTCTTCAAGGTGGTTTTCATCCCCAATTACGACAACATGACAATTACAGTGCTCTACAAAATAGTTGATGAAGCCTAACAATTCCTTCATTTCTATCAGACACCTTTCGATGTCATCGAATATCAGAAACTTTACACCTTTTATACTGTCGTCTTCCACTTGTAGTAACGACAATGAATCCAGTGTTGCGGAAAATGAACCATCCTCTTTAGAGTTGTCATTAATATCCACACTCGTCTTGAAGACTACCTTACCGGCTAATTTCAAAATACCCTTTATGAAACGCCCGGTTTTCGAATAGAAGAAGGGATTTAATTCCCTATCTATAGCTGTCTTGATGTCATTCACGCTATCCATTCCATAGGTCGAAATATAGATGGGCTTTAGCGTAATTTCCTCGTCGGTATCTGCGGTCTCGTCAAACCTCTTCTTCCATTGTTTTATAAGATGGGTTTTGCCGCATCCCCATTTTCCTTTCAGCATCACGGCATACTGAGGATTAGGATTGTCAGCATAGCTGTTTAAAAAATCAAGAATTAAAGTGTTCATACCTTTGTTATTAACATAATTCTATTGTAACTCCATTGGGAAACAGAAATGTAGCAATAAGAACATTGAATATGAAATTAGTAAAAGACGCTGCAAATCCATTATCACCACATCCACAATGAACAAAGTTAGTGATATTTCTTGATACGATAATATCCAAACAACTAAATTTCATGTTTCTTCTTACCATTGATTGCTTAAATATGCGTCTCCTATCATAATAATATCCGCAGAAAATGTGATGGTGGAATACATTTGGCGTTTCCTGTCAACATTGTAAATCTCTTTATAATACACGATATACGCATATTTGAACTCTACGACACGAAAGATTGAATTATCCTTAGTGTTATAATAAATCACCTTGCCGCTTATCGCTTTGAAAGGGCAGTTTACCATTGCTTCAAGAATAGTAGTTTCTCTGGTAGATTCAACGGTTATAGTAATACGTCCGCCAATAACATTTGTCACCGGCCTTCCTTTATTATCTGTCTTGCGGTTAAATTCAATATGTGATGAAATCACTTCTATGTCCTTTCCTTGCAAGCACACGGTTGCCTTTAATTCTGCCATGCTGATTTTATTATTTATTATAAAACCAAGACATTTCGCCTTGGTTAAAGCAGTCAGACCGCTTTCAAGACAAGAAAGAGGATATCATATTTCGCAAAAATAGTGTTTTCCCTTGAACATAACAAACAATCAATTAAATTTATTAACTGACCAAATAGAAGAAACTCTGTTTACAGGCTATCCTCCCTTCTGAAATATTATCCTACATGGTCTCTTTTCTCGTCCTGCTATTCAATTCATCACAGGCAAAGCAAACCGGCTGTTGAACAAAAGAGGTTAAATCGTAATCATTCATTGCATTCTTTTTGTTCTTATGGTAGAATGTTTTATTAGTGAGTGAGGCTGTTGTGTAATCCTCTTGTTACAGTTCAGGTAAGAGCCTTATGCGATGGCATTATTGATGTTTAACCCCTATAAACTTGCGAGTTATGAGAAAAAACGCTAATTTTGCGAATCACAAATATGCGCTTAGACGCATACTGTTAATTAATATATTGAAATTGAAACAGTTAGTATCTAATCTTTATCACTTTGCCTTTGGGAGAGAAGTGCATACCAACGGTATGAATGCCGATGGTACTATGAGTGTGGCGGCTGGAGATCCTACGTTGAGTGTAACTCCGTTGAAAGGTCTTGAAATGTTACCAGATAGGATTCCGTGTGAAAATTCAATGTTAGACATTTCTGAGTATAAACAATCTGAGAATCCCTTAATATTTACTGTTGAAGGCTCCTCTATGTCACCCGAAGACATCTCTAATGGGGATAAATTACTATGCAGAAAAGTAGATACCGATGCAGCAAAATTAATCGGGAAAGGAAAATTTGTGGTTATTGCTGTTGATAAGGAATACTATGACTCTAAAAACAAAGAGTTGAAGTTTGATTATAAGTTGCGCCATACCTTATTTAGAGTTCCTGTAGGAATCTCTATTGAGCAGTTGATAGACTCTTTGAAAAAGATAACCAATAGTATCTTTTTGGAAGAAAACCAAAAGAACTTAGAAATCAAGTATAATGAGGCTATTGGGTTTTATAAAGACAAGAAAGAACTTATGTTATCGGTTACTTATCGCAAAGGGAATTTGCGTTATTCTTTCCATCCGGTTGATTTAATACAGTACGTTGCTGAATATGTATTAAAACATAACGGAGAAGAATGGAGAGCTAAAAAACTTGAATAGAAAAATGTCTGGAATAGAATGTATTAATCTACTTGCATTCATACAATTTATAATTGCTTTTGACTTTGGATTATACTATCTTGATAACAAGCATGTGCTGACTGAAATTTATCGTAAATATCAGAAAGATTTGAAGTTATCGGTACGGGAGGTATTGTCTCGTGCTAATGATATTAGAACAGAGAGTCTAAAAAGTGAGGATAATGAATGTATATTAAATAGTGCCTATTTAGAAAAGGCATATCACCGTTTAAAATATCTGACTGATGAAAAACAACTTGATTTGGAAGGTTGCGGTTTCATCGGATTATATGCTGGATTATACGGTTTTTTATGCTTGTTTTGTATCGGGATGTTTGGGTCTCAACATGAAGCACTTGTAAAAACTTATATTTTAGTAACTTCTCAGATAGTTTTAGCTATAGAGCTATTTATATCGGGCTATAACCTTTATCAAGAAGATTGTAGGAAATATAGTAGAAATCTATGGTCAAATATTAGATTTATATTTTTTATTACGCTATTTGTAGTTGCAATTGTTAGCTTTGATTGGACTTATAAGTTTTTCTCAGAATTTGAGTTCCCTTTTGTTGTTATAAGTCTGGTTGTATTGCTCTTTCCCCTCATTCTATTCATAGGGCATATCGTAATTTCTCGTATAATAGTAACATTTGTAACAATAAAATGTAGGTATTATTTATACAAAGTAGAGAAATGCCTGCAAGTTCAAGATGTACCACAAGATTAAGACTTGATGTAATCTTTTCAAGTTGAGAGCCGAGCTATCCGCGTAATAGCTCGGCTTGTTTTTTTAAATGAGGGAAAGGTTATTTAGGTAGATGATATTTGTCCTTTATATGCTCGGCCACGTGTTCGACTTCCGGGAACAACGTTGATTTGTCTATGCCGAGGGCTTCAAGCTGCTTCCTGATCTTCTGCTTCTGCGCTTTATTGATGATGTACACTTTGTAGCTGAAGTTGAGTGATGCGGGTTGGCTTTTATTGCCATTGATACCATAAAGGAAAAATGCCCCGGACTGCCGGATTATGCGAGGATTGTCAAACATCGGTTTTACACAAAAGACTCTCTCGATATCCTTTGAGTCAATCACATTCTGAAAATGGGGTTTCTCGTACTTAATTTCATGCAGAAGATATTGGATTTCCTCTTCGGAGTTGAACTCCTTCCTATCCAGTTCTCTCAACTCTTCAATACTGAACTCTATTGGGCGTTTGGCGATATTAGAAACGACACTGACAGCATCGCTATCAAAATATTTAATATCTGACGTTTGAACTTCGAATCGGAACAGTTTGCCATCAACGGCATCATTCTCGCACGCAAAATACAGAGCTACCAAAGGATTTGTAGTAATATCCAAGAGGCGTGTCGGCAAGGAGTAATGCTGCATCTTGACCAACTTTTCAAAAGTAGATGTGCATCCTTTGAAATCAGCCGGACTTTGAGCGATAATATCTCTAAAAATTCTATTTTCATTTTGGATTAAAAGTTTCTCTCGATAGATGGAGGGAATTAATCCGAAACTCTTATCTGATTGTCCTCGATAAAAGATATGGTAATCCATATCATCCTCTAATTCGTCTTCAAGTTTCTCGAATAGAGTTCTGATACTACCGATACTTGATGAATCACTCTCCGGAGTATAATTATATGCCTCACATGAAATCTCCCACGGACGTTTTCCAAGAGTCTTGACTATTTTTTCTGACAACTCATTATATGATACAAAGCTATCATAAGTGTAACCCAGTTTCTTGCTTCTTAGATACGATGAAGTGTTGGAATCCAAAGGAACATATTTTTCCGGATTAACGTAGAACAGAACAATGCTGAGCTTTCCCTTTCCGACACTCTTAATGTTCAATGCCGTTTGAAAAAGTCGTTCATCTACTTTCCCTTCTTTTACCTGGCCGAACAATTCCCATAATACATTTATATCATACTTGTTCCTTGTCGATTTATGTGGAAACAGATGCACTTTCATAGGATGTATTGTCGGGATACCGAATACGTCTGTCGGTTCTGGACATCTAAAATGTAACTTATGCCTTAAATCCTGTAGGATTTCGACTCTTCTTTCATCGGAGTGAAACTTGTTGAGATACGACAAGAATGTGAACGGATCTATTTCTTGTAATGTAATCTCTTTGCCTTTTTCTGTACCATCTCGAAAACCGGTAATACCGATTTCTTTTAACTTAGATATAAGTTCCGGTTGGCTATTCTGTTTTCCAAGTAGCCAGTCGGATAGTTCTTTATAGAATGGTAGCCACGTGAATTTTTCACTCATTTTTTATAGGTATAATAGACAATATATCGAATAAGACTTTAGAGTATTAATTTTTAACAACCATATTTCTTATTCTATATAAACTCTTAATAAATATAATGTATTATTCAATTCCAAAAATCGGTTGAACTTCTTTTGATATTCGATTCGTCAATCTTTGTATTTATCATTAATTGTACTTTACGTTTTAGTGAAAAAAAATAAAATTGCTCAAGTCCCTCAATACATACACATGATTCCAATGAGCAAGATGGAATCATATCACATTGGGAAATAAATAATTTCATTATTGACTTCAATTTAAGAATTGCAGAAATATTATTAAGTTTTTTATTTGAAATCAATTCAATTCTGTCAATTTTATCAATATTGAGATTTGGAAATGATGTTATATTAGAATTTCTCAATGAAATATTTTTTATTTTTTTTAACTGTAAGAAAAAAGAAAAATCTTTTATTTTCTTTACATTGCATAAACGAATAGTTTCCAATTGTGGAAACTTAGAATTGATTAGTTCGTAATTTATGACAGAGTCTTTTATTTCGAGTTCTTTGAGATTATCATTTTGTTCTATACGAATAATATCTATAGACTTAATCCGTAAACATTCTATTTTTTTATTTAATGAGATTAAATGGTATATGGAAGACGTGGCATTTAAATCTAAATCTAAAAGCTTTAGATTATATTTGAAAAGGCTGTCTAATTTTATACTTTGCTTTATATATCCTTTTAATGTAAACTCTTCTAAATAATCTATTTTGTCAATATTATCTAAGCCTGACAAAAATATAGGAGAATGATTTAATACGACTAATTTGGTTATATTATTTAAATACAACAACACCTCCAAATTATTGGTATAATCAGGTTTAACTTTTACTGTATAGTCACATACTAATATAAGCTTAATGTCATCACTATTAGATATACTATTATTGATTTGTTTCAATACATCTATATTTACACCTCGTTGATCTGTTGAAATAATCTTATTGAGACGTATATCTTTGACAATTTCTTCTATACTCTCTAATTTTATATTGTATAATTCCATAATTATTATATTATTAAGTACAACCACCAGTTATCTCACCTCTAAACATTCCCTTAGGACGATAATGTTCACTTATTTTTTTATCAATTTCATTAATATATTGGTCTCCGTATCTCTGCATCAACCATTCCTTACCTAAATTATACCTCCAACGCTTTCTTTTCATATCTACTGGATTATTGGTGTTTGTAGCTGGATCCAAATTACCATTGCTAATGTGATATAGCATCCTATCATAGACAATTTGCTCTACTCCTTGAGCAACATCCGTGTTTGGAATATCTACAAAAATATCTGTTGCTATTGTTTTATTTCTATATCTGGATTTGGCATTAACTTTCGCTTTGCCCACATAAACTTCAAAATTTCTCAAATATACTGTCGCTAATGCATAAATATCTAACCAGATATTAACATCTTCGACATATCCATATAAAGTTGGATTTTTTCCAATCAATCCAATGGGGTCAGAAGAAATATACATCCCCATATCCGGCGAGTAGTACCTGAACCTGTTGTAATACAGCCCCGTTTCTTCATCCTCGTACTGTCCCTGATAGCGGAACGGCACGAGCGTTCGGTCCCCATGGCATTCCGCCACCCTGCCGTACACATCCAGCAGCATCTCCCACACAAGCTCTCCCTTGCTGTCGTATGCCTGCGTCGGCGTACCGAGGTAGTCATGCACTATCGTGTAGCGTTCCCCGTCCGTGACCTTCGCCACAGGCGTGAACGACGTTCCGTCATAGACCCATGTCACAAGGCCCTCCGGCTTCTCCGTGCCGTCGTATTCCTCGCGTCCGGTCTCGTCCGTGACGAGCCTCGGTCTCCGGGCTTCGTCGGTGTCCCATTCGTGCAGCACCACGTTGCCGTCCCACCCGAAACGGTGCACGGTGTCGCCCGTCCTCTTGGATATTCTTCTGCCGAGGGCATCATAGCCGAACGTTACCGTCCTGCCGTCGGGAGTCCTCACCCCGGCAAGCATACCGTTGGCCTGCCACTCGTAGCAGGTGTCGCCTTGCTGCCAGCCGGCGAACGGGTCGGTCTCAAGGCTGTTTTCGTTCTTGTCGGCATCATCCGCAGAGAACAGCATACCGAGCCATCCCTTCTTTTCGGTGTGCCCGCTTTCCGGAACGGACACATCCCTGCGGCTCTTGTGTACGAGGTTGCCCTCGCAGTCATAGCGGTAATGGTACTCGCCGTCCCACAGCAGACGTCCGCCACGGTCATACTCGCGTCCCTTGCATCCGTCCTCCCGGTACAGGTTGCCCACCTTGTCGGGGGTGCGGAAGACGCTCTCATACATGGAGTAGTCGCCCCTGACGAGGTTACACATCGAGTCGTAGTCGAAGATGACCGGCTCCGGTGACAGGTTGCTGCGCATCGACATCAGTCTTGCGCCCACGTCCCAGCGGTAGCTTCTCCAACCCGTGTGGCGGTTGCCCGAACGCACGTGGCGCGAGCGGACAAGCCCCATGTCGTTGTAGTCCGTGGTAATCCTTATCCCTCCTGTTGCGAAACGTTCCACCTCACGCCCGGCGTCGTCCCTGCCTATGGTGCTTTCCCATGACCGGACGTCCCCTCCGGCATCGCCGTATGCGGATGAAGCATCCGCATACGGTTTCCTGACGGTGGCTTTTATGCCGCCGACAAGCCCGAGCCTGTCGTATGACAGTTCCGTGTCGGCTCCGAGTGAGCTTCCCACACGGGTGCGCTCGCCGTATGCGTTGTATTCCGACTCCACCGACATGACACCCATGAACTTGTCGCCTCCGGGAAGCCCCATCGTCTCCTTTGTCACACGCCCCATCGGGTCGCGTTCGAACACCATGCGCGCCTCGCCGTTGTCGGCGGTGGCCATCAGCCCGTTCCTGTCGTAGCCGTATTCCTCTTTCGTGCCGTCGTGGTACTCGGCTGTGAGCACACGGCCCATGGTGTCGTATGTGTAGGCGGTGCTGCGCCCTTCGGGACGCTCTATGCGTGTCACACGCCCGCAACCGTCCCTGTGGTATATGCGTTCTATGCCGCCGTAGTCCTTTTCCGATGATATGTTGCCCGCAAGGTCGCGCCTGAAGACATACCCGGCACCGGCCTCGTTGACCACCTCGCGCAGGCGGTCCATCCCGTCGTAGCGGAAGCTCACCCTGTTCCCGGCTTCCTCGCGCCATGTCATGCTCCCCACGGAGTTGTAGCCCATGCGAACATGGCGTCGCGCGTCACGCGCCTCCGTGATGCTGTCGTAGCTGTCGTAGCCGAGGTGTATGACGTTACCGTCACGGGCGTCTATGCGCCGCAGGCGGTCCAGAGCGTCATACACGTAGAACTCCGTGCGGCTGCCGGGAGAGCTTCGCTCTATGAGCCTGCCCCTGGCATCATGCTTCCAGCCGCCGAGCAGCCTTCCGTCCTCGTGCCATGACACGAGGTTCAGCGAGCCGTCGTAGGACAGGTCGGAACGGCGGCCTCCCTTGCCGACGCCCACGGGCTGGCCGTGGCTGTCGTAGGTGAACTCCGTGACGCCGCCGTCACGGTCTATGAAGCGGCTGACAAGGTGCGGACGCTCCATGTCGTACAGGCGGACGGTCTTGTTGCCCTCACGGTCCACATGGATGCCCAGCCGTCCCTTGTCGTCGTATATGTACATCTCGCCGCTGCCGTCGGGGTACGTGACACCGGTGAGGTTACCGTCATTGTCGTAACTGTAGCCCGTGACGCCGCCCTCGGGGTCGATGGTGCGGTAAGGCTCCATGAAGTCCGTGTAGCTGTGGCGCGTCTCGTTGCCGAGCGGGTCTATTTCGGCGGTCACAAGCTGGTCGGGTGTATAGCGGTAGGTGGTCGTGCCGCCCGTGGAGTCGGTCACGAGGTTGTAGCCTTCGGAGGGGTGGTACTCGATACGTCCCTCCATCATGCCGTCATTGCCGTAGGTATGGACGCACCGTCCCTTGCTGTCGTATTCCCAGTAGTAGGTGTCGCCGTTGCGGTCAGTCTTCTCCGTCATCAGGTGGCCGCTATATGACATCTCCGTGGTCTTGTCCATGGCGTCGGTGATGCCCGTCATGTTGCCGGAGCCGTCGTAGGTGTACGACACCAGACGCTCTTCTCCCTTGTCGGTGACGAACGACAGGCTCGTGACGCGTCCGTTCGTGTCGGTGGCGGCGTGTACCATGCGTCCGGCAGGGTCGCTCAGTCCGGAGAACCTGCCGTTGCTGAAACGGAGCTGTATGTGAAGCCCGTCGGGGTTTTCTATGCGTGTCATGCGCCATGCGCCGCCATCCCGCATATCGAAGCGGTATGTGAGCAGGCTGTCATGGCTGTATGCCTCGTAGCCTTTTTCGGTGCGGCGCAGTGTCATGCGTTCCGTGCGCATGTAGAACTCGCCGCCCGGTGCTATCGGCGGGAAAGCGACGGCACGGCCATCCTCCATGCGGAGCATCGTCACGCCTTCGTCCTCGAAACTTTCCACCGTGCGGTCATAGCAGCAGTGTACGCCATGGCCCAGCCAGCCCTCGTACTCCGAATCGGAGTACCATGCCCGGGTCCATTCCAATGGAAGCGGGGAAGGGAAGCCGAAGTCCGTGCCCTCGTAAACCACTGCGCCGTTGACAAGGTTCACCGGCTCGAAGCCGTTCTTGCACAAGTATGCGCTCAGCTTCTTCGTCGAGGGGAAACGATTCTGTATGTTGGTGTTCTTGAGAACTTTCTTGTTGAATGTCTTTAGTGCCTTGCCAAGTCCCTTGCGTCCGAGCTTCATCAGGGAGCTGAACCCTATGCTCGCCGCAAGTCCCGCCAGCATTCCGCCCCAGTCGGGGATGTAGGGACCGCCCACCATGACGGGCTTGCCCGTGGGGACAGGGAGGGAAAAGGAGGTCGGGGCGAAAAGGCTCGGTATGAGCCGTGTCTTTCCAGCCTTGTTCTTGCCTATACCTGCCGACAGCGGTATGCCCACGTCGTTGCAGGTCATCACCATGTGACCCTTCGGACTCATGCGGCTGCCGTCGCAGAACACGGTCTGCGAGGCGAAGAAGTTCATGCTCTCGTGGCCGATCATCGAAGCCATGGCGAAAGGCCCGGCAAGCGGAATATGTGCCAGGGGGATAATCATGCCGCCGGTGTCCGAGACGCCGCGCTTCAGCCCGTTCACGCTTACGTTCGTGCCAAGGAACGGTATGTAGTCGGCGGGATCCATCACCATACCCATGTAGGGATGGATGGGGTTGAAGGGGGGAGCTGTCGTCACATGGACGTCAACCCCGACTACCATAGTGATATGACTGTCCGCGAGTAGCATAAATTTCAAATGTTATTCTATCAAAAATTATTCATATTCAAGTTTGACAGTAGACCAATTACATTCACAGATAAATACATCCGTATTTACTCTTTTAATCTTGTCTATATGTATATTATCCAATTCTTTAAAAAACTTGCCTTTCATAATTATTGACACTTCATGAAAATGATAATCACTGACTATCTTTTTTACGATGATAAATTTTTTTTTCAGTAATAATTTGACCAATAATTCTATAGGTTTACAAACCTCTATTCCATCTATTTCCATCTTAATTCATATTTATTGGATCACCAATAGGTTTTAACACTGATTTAAAATCATCGACAAATATTTGAGTAGCTCCTCCTTCTCCTAAGTGTGGATTTGCTTTAACGATAGACGTGGCTACATCAATATCTTCCAAAACTTCATAAGCTTGAACTTTATCTCTATAACCAAAAATATCATGTTTTTTTACTTGAGCACTTCGCCACAATTTTTCTTTTGAACCTCCTGCTGCATCAATACTTGCTTTTGATAAATAAAATTCTGATTGTCCAGGTATGCCACCGTAAATAACGTCACCTTTTTTCAATTTTCCCATTTCCCAATCATCAATTCCCGGATAATCGCCTTTCCCTTGCCAACGGGATGCTTTATCTACTATTTTACAATCCAATCCCAACGGGTCAATCTGTGTATTGGGGTCGAAAACATACCCATACAAAGTGGGATTACCACCTGCCAAACCTATGGGGTCTTGGCTGATGTAGTTTCCAGTCTTTGGATCATAGTACCTGAACCGATTGTAGTACAGCTCCGTATCTTCATCCTCATACTGTCCCTGATAGCGGAACGGCACGAGCGTTCGGTTTCCATGGCATTCCACCACCTTGCCGTACACGTCCAGCAGCATCTCCCAGACAAGCTCTCCCTTGCTGTCGTATGCCTGCGTCGGCGTACCGAGGTAGTCATGCACTATCGTGTAGCGTTCCCCGTCCGTGACCTTCGCCACAGGCGTGAACGACGTTCCGTCATAGACCCATGTCACAAGGCCCTCCGGCTTCTCCGTGCCGTCGTATTCCTCGCGTCCGGTCTCGTCCGTGACGAGCCTCGGTCTCCGGGCTTCGTCGGTGTCCCATTCGTGCAGCACCACGTTGCCGTCCCACCCGAAACGGTGCACGGTGTCGCCCGTCCTCTTGGATATTCTTCTGCCGAGGGCATCATAGCCGAACGTTACCGTCCTGCCGTCGGGAGTCCTCACCCCGGCAAGCATACCGTTGGCCTGCCACTCGTAGCAGGTGTCGCCTTGCTGCCAGCCGGCGAACGGGTCGGTCTCAAGGCTGTTTTCGTTCTTGTCGGCATCATCCGCAGAGAACAGCATACCGAGCCATCCCTTCTTTTCGGTGTGCCCGCTTTCCGGAACGGACACATCCCTGCGGCTCTTGTGTACGAGGTTGCCCTCGCAGTCATAGCGGTAATGGTACTCGCCGTCCCACAGCAGACGTCCGCCACGGTCATACTCGCGTCCCTTGCATCCGTCCTCCCGGTACAGGTTGCCCACCTTGTCGGGGGTGCGGAAGACGCTCTCATACATGGAGTAGTCGCCCCTGACGAGGTTACACATCGAGTCGTAGTCGAAGATGACCGGCTCCGGTGACAGGTTGCTGCGCATCGACATCAGTCTTGCGCCCACGTCCCAGCGGTAGCTTCTCCAACCCGTGTGGCGGTTGCCCGAACGCACGTGGCGCGAGCGGACAAGCCCCATGTCGTTGTAGTCCGTGGTAATCCTTATCCCTCCTGTTGCGAAACGTTCCACCTCACGCCCGGCGTCGTCCCTGCCTATGGTGCTTTCCCATGACCGGACGTCCCCTCCGGCATCGCCGTATGCGGATGAAGCATCCGCATACGGTTTCCTGACGGTGGCTTTTATGCCGCCGACAAGCCCGAGCCTGTCGTATGACAGTTCCGTGTCGGCTCCGAGTGAGCTTCCCACACGGGTGCGCTCGCCGTATGCGTTGTATTCCGACTCCACCGACATGACACCCATGAACTTGTCGCCTCCGGGAAGCCCCATCGTCTCCTTTGTCACACGCCCCATCGGGTCGCGTTCGAACACCATGCGCGCCTCGCCGTTGTCGGCGGTGGCCATCAGCCCGTTCCTGTCGTAGCCGTATTCCTCTTTCGTGCCGTCGTGGTACTCGGCTGTGAGCACACGGCCCATGGTGTCGTATGTGTAGGCGGTGCTGCGCCCTTCGGGACGCTCTATGCGTGTCACACGCCCGCAACCGTCCCTGTGGTATATGCGTTCTATGCCGCCGTAGTCCTTTTCCGATGATATGTTGCCCGCAAGGTCGCGCCTGAAGACATACCCGGCACCGGCCTCGTTGACCACCTCGCGCAGGCGGTCCATCCCGTCGTAGCGGAAGCTCACCCTGTTCCCGGCTTCCTCGCGCCATGTCATGCTCCCCACGGAGTTGTAGCCCATGCGAACATGGCGTCGCGCGTCACGCGCCTCCGTGATGCTGTCGTAGCTGTCGTAGCCGAGGTGTATGACGTTACCGTCACGGGCGTCTATGCGCCGCAGGCGGTCCAGAGCGTCATACACGTAGAACTCCGTGCGGCTGCCGGGAGAGCTTCGCTCTATGAGCCTGCCCCTGGCATCATGCTTCCAGCCGCCGAGCAGCCTTCCGTCCTCGTGCCATGACACGAGGTTCAGCGAGCCGTCGTAGGACAGGTCGGAACGGCGGCCTCCCTTGCCGACGCCCACGGGCTGGCCGTGGCTGTCGTAGGTGAACTCCGTGACGCCGCCGTCACGGTCTATGAAGCGGCTGACAAGGTGCGGACGCTCCATGTCGTACAGGCGGACGGTCTTGTTGCCCTCACGGTCCACATGGATGCCCAGCCGTCCCTTGTCGTCGTATATGTACATCTCGCCGCTGCCGTCGGGGTACGTGACACCGGTGAGGTTACCGTCATTGTCGTAACTGTAGCCCGTGACGCCGCCCTCGGGGTCGATGGTGCGGTAAGGCTCCATGAAGTCCGTGTAGCTGTGGCGCGTCTCGTTGCCGAGCGGGTCTATTTCGGCGGTCACAAGCTGGTCGGGTGTATAGCGGTAGGTGGTCGTGCCGCCCGTGGAGTCGGTCACGAGGTTGTAGCCTTCGGAGGGGTGGTACTCGATACGTCCCTCCATCATGCCGTCATTGCCGTAGGTATGGACGCACCGTCCCTTGCTGTCGTATTCCCAGTAGTAGGTGTCGCCGTTGCGGTCAGTCTTCTCCGTCATCAGGTGGCCGCTATATGACATCTCCGTGGTCTTGTCCATGGCGTCGGTGATGCCCGTCATGTTGCCGGAGCCGTCGTAGGTGTACGACACCAGACGCTCTTCTCCCTTGTCGGTGACGAACGACAGGCTCGTGACGCGTCCGTTCGTGTCGGTGGCGGCGTGTACCATGCGTCCGGCAGGGTCGCTCAGTCCGGAGAACCTGCCGTTGCTGAAACGGAGCTGTATGTGAAGCCCGTCGGGGTTTTCTATGCGTGTCATGCGCCATGCGCCGCCATCCCGCATATCGAAGCGGTATGTGAGCAGGCTGTCATGGCTGTATGCCTCGTAGCCTTTTTCGGTGCGGCGCAGTGTCATGCGTTCCGTGCGCATGTAGAACTCGCCGCCCGGTGCTATCGGCGGGAAAGCGACGGCACGGCCATCCTCCATGCGGAGCATCGTCACGCCTTCGTCCTCGAAACTTTCCACCGTGCGGTCATAGCAGCAGTGTACGCCATGGCCCAGCCAGCCCTCGTACTCCGAATCGGAGTACCATGCCCGGGTCCATTCCAATGGAAGCGGGGAAGGGAAGCCGAAGTCCGTGCCCTCGTAAACCACTGCGCCGTTGACAAGGTTCACCGGCTCGAAGCCGTTCTTGCACAAGTATGCGCTCAGCTTCTTCGTCGAGGGGAAACGATTCTGTATGTTGGTGTTCTTGAGAACTTTCTTGTTGAATGTCTTTAGTGCCTTGCCAAGTCCCTTGCGTCCGAGCTTCATCAGGGAGCTGAACCCTATGCTCGCCGCAAGTCCCGCCAGCATTCCGCCCCAGTCGGGGATGTAGGGACCGCCCACCATGACGGGCTTGCCCGTGGGGACAGGGAGGGAAAAGGAGGTCGGGGCGAAAAGGCTCGGTATGAGCCGTGTCTTTCCAGCCTTGTTCTTGCCTATACCTGCCGACAGCGGTATGCCCACGTCGTTGCAGGTCATCACCATGTGACCCTTCGGACTCATGCGGCTGCCGTCGCAGAACACGGTCTGCGAGGCGAAGAAGTTCATGCTCTCGTGGCCGATCATCGAAGCCATGGCGAAAGGCCCGGCAAGCGGAATATGTGCCAGGGGGATAATCATGCCGCCGGTGTCCGAGACGCCGCGCTTCAGCCCGTTCACGCTTACGTTCGTGCCAAGGAACGGTATGTAGTCGGCGGGATCCATCACCATACCCATGTAGGGATGGATGGGGTTGAAGGGGGGAGCTGTCGTCACATGGACGTCAACCCCGACTACCATAGTGATATGACTGTCCGCAAGTAACATAATCAGACTATTTTGGGTTTCTCAGTGAGTATTCCGCATCGAGTTTGGCTGCCAGTTCTTTTGTGGAAAGCTGCCAGTCCTCGCCATATAAGTCAGACATACGTTTTGAGATTTCGTCTCTTTTTGACGAATCAAGGCTGTATGTTTTGTCAAGATAGGTAGAGGCAATAAATGAGAGATTGATAATCTTTAAATCTTCGTCAGGAAAAGAGTATCCGTACTCAAATGCCTCATTTAAGATCGGTTCGTATGTAAGCCTGTCTTTTTTCAATGCCATAAGTAGCGCATAGTTGTATTCATTTACAACCTCGGTTTTCATATCGACCTCCTTGGCTATCTTAACGGCTGTCATAAACTGTTTGATGGCTCCTGTTATATCTTTATTGTAACTGTGTACAGTTCCTTTGTAATTATAGAGTTGCAACAGGATTTGTGCGCAATCCTGTTCATCATGGTATTTGGGAAGGACCAAAGCTATTCCTTTGTCAAACAAATCATGGCAAAATCCGGCTTCACGATGAAACCTTACCATGAATCCCCCAAACATAAGGTAGGACGAAGCCATAAATGCCGTTCCGCCAATTTCACGGCTTAGCCTTATCAGTTCATGCCCCAGCTTCTTTGCTTCATCCTTGTTGCCTTTCGATGCAGCTTCCCCAAGTTCGAACAGACATTTCCGATATTTTACGTTCGGGTCTTGTGGATTACCTTGGGTCGCAATTTCTTTGTATGCGCCGGTCATATTCTGATTTGGGATGTCTATTAGGCATATCCTGCCTTTCATTTCAGACAGCAGGATATCATAGACCTCTCGCTTTTTATAGTCAATCAGAATAAGCGCAACCCCTGCGGGGAGTCGTTCGGCAATTTCCTTTATTACTTCATTCAGAGCTTCCACATCGCCTATACGGGATATGAAGAGGGTTATGCCGAGTAGATTGTTGTCTCCGACGAATTTCTTGAAACTTGTAACAAGACGAATATACAAGTCTCGTAGTTTATCTGCACTTAGAGAACTGACAGACGTCAATTCTGACTTGAATGAAGAAAAATCTGCCCAATCCCAATCGGGATTTTTTTCTACATCCATGGAAAACGAATCTATCCACGTTTTTATCAAGAACTTATAAAAGTCTGTTTTATCATCATAGTCGGCCTTGAAACCGACGATTATATCCGACGTGCAGCCATGTTCGGAGGCTTCAAGCCGTATGAATCCTTCTACAATTTGATAATCGGTTGGTTCGCAAACGAGACAATAAATCTTTGCATCGGGAAATTTCTCCCGATTTTCAATCCATAAGTCTTGTATATTACTGATTCTTATGGCTATCGGATTATGTTCGTTATTTATCATGGATTAAAATTAAGTAAACCGCCTTTTATATTTGTCATCGCAGAACCATCCACATCAACAGTTGCTCCCGTTGCTTTCAGTGTTGCAGATGCTTTTATGTCGATTGTAGCTGCCTCTTCCTTAATGGACGTATCACTTTTTATTTTTGCCTCGGACTTACCTTCAAAAGTGGAGGTCTTACCAAGTACCTCAACCTCTGAATCGGCTTCAATTCTAATCTTTTCGTCAGCAAGTATCTCCAATTCTTTGGAATGGATAGTTATTTTGTCCTTAGCATCAATGGTGATGGTATTGTCACCGTTCAAGATGATTGTGCTTCCGGTTGGATCTGCAACGGTAACGCTTCCTTTTTCATCATCAAGCGTTATGGTACAACCGCTACGGGTGGTCAGACTTTTTGTTTTGTTTGAACTGCCGCCACCGGTGCCTGACTTTCCATGGAATAAGCTACCAAGCACAAACGGACGGTTCGGGTCGTCATATCTGAATGCCACCATGACTTGGTCCCCCTTTTCGGGTATGAATACAAATCCTCTGTTTGTGGGCACCTTGTCGCTTGTACCTGCGTCAGGAGTGAGTACCCGTATCCACGAGGTTTGCATCGGACCGGTTTGCCAGTTCATCTTGACTTGGACACGGCCTAACTTTTTCGGGTCCTCGTTGCTGACAACCACGGCCTGCTGTGTATGCGCGACAGGCAGAGGCACATCTGGGCATGGAAGGGTGGGAATAGAGGACGGAAGTGCGGTGAAATAGTTCTGGTAACTGTCACCCATGCCGGCTACGTGGGTTATTTCCGTAATGATATAGGTGCCGATACTGTTCTTAACGAATATTTTGATTCCGGAATGAATAGCGGTGTGGACATCTATGATACTGCCCACCGTGAGGGTATAGCAGTCGCTCTCTCCGGTGACAAAACAGGATGCGGCGGTGTCGCCTTGCTGCTTGCGCTGGAAGTAGGCGTCAAGCTCGCCCTTGTTGGTGATGCGTGGTTCCGAACGTTGTACGGCGGGAGCGGTAAACAGTGCCAATGACGAGTCAAAGGCCGCTTGTCCCAATGTGTTCTGTCCGGCTGCGGCATCAGGGGACTGGCCGTTATAGGTCTGGTCGTTCACCGAATGGTAAGAACTTCCCTTTATTGGTCGGGCAAGTGCCTGCGAGCAGACATCGAGTACGGATAGTTCCTCACCGTATATCAGCTTGGTCGTCGAACCGAGCTGTGGCTTCCCGAAAACAAGGTTCTGTCCATCGTAATAGAGCCATTCCTGATATTGGCGGGCAAGCCGTTGTATGAATCTGAAGTTGGTTTCCTCGTACTGGCATTCGTATTCCAGCTTCGATTTCGTTTCCGGATTGACAAGAGCTTGCACTCCTGCCTTGTCTGTAAGTTCCTTAACGATGTCAGACAAGGACTTGTTGCACCATGAGGCACAAGTCTGGTCCGACTCCAGTAGGAATGTTGACGAATATCCCGTCACTTTTATATTTCCGTGTGTCCCACCGGAACGATGAAGTCCTACCATGGTGGCGATGCCGATGAAAATAGTGCCGCCGAAGTCCATGATTACTTTTTTCCCAATCCAGTCCTTTGACACATTCGGTATTTCCACACCATAAATTTCTACGGCCTGGATATCCAGCGTTATCTCAAAATAGTGGTGCTCATTAATGCTCTGTTTGAGCATCATTTGTACAAACGACGGCATGGGGATGCCGGCTATTTCCAATGTGACTTTTTTTTGTTCCAGCATGGCGGCATTATATTTGACGGTTTATATCCAAATTGCCAAAGCCGCCCGGCGGAAGTCCGTCGGACGGCCTGACAAATGTTTTGATTTTAGGATTTACCTATGTACGCCGATTTATTTCTTCGGCCAACGGTTGTCAAGAGCTGCGCTGCCGACAGTGATTTCTTCAGCGGAGAACGTGATGGTAATTGTCATAGGCACATCGTTGTTCGCGTCCAGAGTTTCCGAGTAGTGAACGATATATGCGTTCTTGAACTGGATTTCCTTCATCTTGGCGTCCTCCTCCGTTTTCTTATAGATAATCTTTCCATCTACGGGCTTGAAAGGACTGTTCAACATTGCTTCGATAACAGAAGTGTCTTCTGTTGATTCGATAGTTGCTTTTACTCGACCGCCCAATACGCTTGAAGAGGGCATACCTTTTGAGTCTGTGTTACGACTAAACTCATAGTTTGAATAAAGAACGTCAAATTCTTTACCATTAAGTTCTAATGATGCTCTAAATGCCATAATTAATAGGATTTAATAAGTTAAACTTAATTTTTACTGCGGCCTCTCCGTCCTTGCGCCCTAACCGGTATAGATGCAAAAAAGAGAAAACCTCAAAAACGATTTTTTGAAATTTCCTCTCAGCCTCCGGATGACTCAGTTTTATTGTGGGAAAAAGAGAAGAAAATAAAACATCATCTTTGATGTGAGCAAATATAAGTGCTTATCTTCATTTCTCCAAATTTTTTAGCGCGTTTTTTTGGCTGTTGTTTTCATTTTAACACGTTTTAAACAAATATTCGTGTATAAAGCCACTGTCCTATATACTTAGGAATCCACGCCGTTGATGATGTATCGCTATTAAATTGATTCCCAGTATTGTAATGACACTTTTAGAAGATGTCTCATAAGGGGGCGGACGAACCCGTCGGAACGAAAACTGCTGCCATAATACAGAAAAAACGGTATCCACCGCATGAAAGTGGCAGATACCGTTGGTAGATTGACTATGTAGTCTGAATCTTTGCGTATATCCTAATTCTTGCGCCCATATCGGCAGATGAGCAATGAACTTAATACCAGGAGTGCAAGGGCAATCATCCATGTGTATATCTTCCGTTCCTTTTCCAAATGTTCGATGTCCGCCGCTTGTTGTTTGGAGCAAGTTGTCAGTATATTAATCTGGGATTGTTGTACCTTGCAGATATCCATAAGTTCAGCATTAATCCGTTGCTGTGTTTCCAGCGAAGTTTGGATGTTCTTGAAGTTACGGTTGGTCGTATATGCGTCGCGGATATATCCGGGTGTGCTTACCTGTAACGACGGAACCTGTATGCTGTCCGGAAGGTATGTCAGTTCTGCATTATTGCGCCGCTCTGTTGCGAAGCTGTTGAACAGGAGTATGCCGACGAGTGTACCGCTAATCAGAAAGGCTATTAACGCTATGATGGCAAACATTGTGTTTGACGGTTTCGCAACAGGTTGTTGGTACTCTCGTTCAAGCCATGGATGATGGTTCATCGTGTGAGGTGGTATGGATGTTCCATACCCCACAGTCCGGACTTCGGCATTTTCTTCGGTCTCTTTTTTCTCAAGGGCCTTGCGTCTTGATATATCCATAAATTCGCGCTTGGCAATCTGGTATTTATCTGCTTGATAAATGACAAGGTCGTTTTTTACCAGCCAGTCAAGAACGTCCTTGACACTCCGTTCTGATACCTTGAGGTTGCTGATGCTCCAAAATATCTCTGCACAAGATACCCATATTGGTTTCTGGAGGCACTTCTGATACAAGATTTCAAGTATCTCTGCCTGTAGTTGTTCTCTTGTTGGTTCCATTTATTTACAGTATTAATTGTTTCGGAATAAAATAATATTTCTTGCCGGCTATGAATACGGGCCTGAAAAGGTTGCGTTGATACATATCTTCCAGTCTTTTCATCTTTGAAATCAGGGCTGTATAGCCACTGTTAAAGTCCGTCAGCTCAACCTTTCTTTTCTTCAGTTTCTTCACCTTTGTTGAATTTAAAAGGCTGTCATTGGCCATGACTCCCGTCTTATAATAGAAGATTTGAGCCAGATATGGATTTCTGGGCAATACTTTTCGATAGAAACTTCTGTTTATGCTTTTCTTTTGCCGCTTGAATTGCTTGCGAAGCACTCTTAACTCCTTTTTCCCTATGTTATCTGAAAACTCCGGGAGCAGTCCCCTGTAGCTTTGCAGCAGTCCCATCACTTCCCTGTCATCGAGTAGATACCCATATTCGTACCCGTTCATTATACTGTCCGCTACGGAGGCCTTTATATAGTAGGTGTCATTCACGCTATTTCTATCTATATCGTCAAGGCTCGTACTGTCAGGATTTTCCGTATGATAGAATATATGCGTCAATTCGGATGTGGGACGGCTTCTTAAGACACCTATATTTCGCTCATAATCTTTAAGCGAGTACAACAGTAGGCTGTCCGTCTCGAAAGATTGCTGAAACACGGAATCCAAGGCTGTTTCCAAAGCGTTGCTTTCCAGCCTGTTTCGACCTTTAGGGAACAAGATTCCTCCTACCGTAAGGCTGTTGTATGGGGCATCATACAGGTATAAGTTGGCATCCGTAGCTTCTATGTTCTTGAACAGTTCCGTCTTTACCAGTCTGTTGTCTGCGATATAATTGGATATATGGTCTATGTATTTCGTAGAATGGCTGTCCAGAATGGATTTGGCCTGCAATAGGAAGTCCTGATACGCAGTACCTGACGCTCTGTCTATCTGGGCAAACAGAAGCCTTGCCGGTTGGGTTGCCAGCCACGAGAGTTGTTGTTCGTGCAAGGATAAAGTTTGCTTTGACCCTAAAATGATGAATACATTGTTGCTGAAACGGCTTTCGTTATCATAGCAGAAGATTTGTTTGATAGCCCCGCCAAAACCGTAAAACGATGATTGTTCCTCTTGCTCGTTCTTTCGCTTGGAAGAAATGGATTGTTTGATATAGTCGAGCCAGGCTGAAAAGTCCTTGGTGGGGGCCAAATGTCTGTTTTCTCCGTTGAAGGATATGCAAGTTGCCGAAAATGTGTAGTCATATCCGGGCTTCATTTTCAGCTTTAGGTTCTGTAGTACATTGATATATGGGGATAGATAAGGTAGGTCGGCATCATTGAACAGTACATGTATGTTCACGTTTTTGTTTTCCGCTTCCATCTTTCGGACATCGGAAACCATGATGTCTCCACCTTTGATATTGATAATCTTATTCCAGTTCTTGTCCCAGACGGATAGAGGATAGTTCAGCCGGATATTCCCGTCCGTTATAGGCCCTGCCGGATTTCCATCCAAGTTGAACAATATCGTACCCTGAATATTCGCATTATGTAGTGCCAACGTATCGGGATACATCAGGTTGACGGCACATAACAAAGAATCACGGTATCGTGAATAATCAACATGATACACTTCATTCTGGCCGACTTCTGCAAGAAGGTCAGCGGGAATCCATCCTAAGAAGCGTTTGGTACTGTCTGACAATGCGGGTGCATTGGAAATCAATGCGGATTTGCCGCTCTTGTCCAGCTTATATAGGTAAACAACCTCTCCGCTGACAACTACCGCATCCGTTGTTGTTTTCAGAAACGGCTCTCCGTATATTTTCAGGGTATCTCCATTGAAGAATTGATGGATATCGAACAGCTTGTTAATGCTGTTTATGCCTATACGGTACCTTATTGGCTGGTTGTTGCGGGGATTGATATAGGCATGGTCGTACATCAGTATATTTTCCGATGGTATCCATCCGGCATAATTGACTTTACGGGGTTCTTTAAAGTGCCTCTTGCTGTTATACAGGAAACCTATAATCGACTTGGGCTTGCCTGTAATGTCAGGGTCGGCCTGAACGAGTTTGTAGGTTCCGTTCTTTTCACCTACTATGTAATAGGGTGTACCAATCCCGTGTGAAGACCGCTTACGCTGGAAATACGGGTCTTCATAACTTTGATTTCCGGTCCTGTCCGAATAGACAATTCTGTTTGTCTTGCTTTTCTTTGTTTTGACAGGTGCTTCCGTGGATTCCGGATAATTGAATATATCCCTATCCATTATTTGTATCCTGTCGCGGATGGACACTTGGGCAGATACGTTGCACGCAAGAGTCATCATCACGGCCACAGAAAACAGATTTCGTATGAGATTCAGTTGTTTCATTTTTCAATATAACTTTGTGTCACATGGATGGACTTGACGCAATTCAAATCGTCAATCTTCACATCATCAATACTCACACGCTTTTTCCTGTTGCTCTCAAGAAAATGCAGTCCTTGGCAATAGCCGTTGAAGTCATTGTATTTTTCATCATTGATGATGACCACTACCTGGTCTGCATCAATGCAAAAATATTTTTTACGGATATAATTTGTATGTTCGTAATAGACCGACTTTTGTGAGACTTTGGCGTCAGCTATGGCTTGCAGGTGTTTTTTTATATCATTCTGTACCAGTGCCAACGAATCTACCGTGACCAGTTCCTCTGCTTTTTCAAAGCGTGGGAGAATGGTTATACGGTGCTTTACCGGATATTTCGTCGTATTGGTTTGTAATGAGATGGTGTATTCTCCCGGAATATCATACGAATATACGACTTGCTGCTCGTATGCGTCCACAGTACCGCTTTCGCCAAATTCCCATAGCCACGTGTCCATGCCATAGCCTTCTGCCGAAAAGACCAGCTCTTCGCCTTGATAACCCTCTGACACTCCATTTATACGGGGTATGGAATCAATGGCCTCATGCTCCAGTCCTGAGATAACCTTGATATACTTGTTTACGGAGTGTTTTCCGTCTATTTTCAAAGTAATAAGATATTTGCCGGCCTTACGATAAGTGTATGACACATCCGTATTTCTCATCAGTGTATCGCCGTTTCCCATTTCCCAAATGAGCTGCTTGCCTTTAATCGCCGCCGTATCGTTGACTAACAGCTCCAACCGCTCATTGACCTCATAATGAAAATTATCATTGGTGTCATACACATAAAAGTCAATATTGGCAAGGTGCGACTTCGAAGGCAGGAACAAGAACAAAAGGATACCTGCCATGGCAACCAGTCCCAATATGATGATTGTTATAGTTTTCTTATTATCCATCGCGAATGTTTTATAAATTGGCTTTACATTCTTCCAAATCCCGCTCAATCAGTGCATTGTTGTGTACCAGACTGTTCAATTCCTCTTTGATGTCGAATTGGCATTTAAGCACTCTGGAGGACAACACGCCGAAAAGGAATTTCGTATTCATATTATTTTCCTTGTATATATGCTGCAATTGGTAAATCCCATCCTTCACTTCGTCCATCTTTTGTACCTGATGGATGTTGAAGTCCAAAGAGTCGATTTCATTCCAGATGTTCTGCGCTTGCTGCATATGTGTATGCTGGATTTCAAAAATGCGCTCGGAATGGTTGATATCGTTTATCAGTTCCGAACTGTCCTCTGTCGGTACGTTGAGTATATACCGGCAAAGTATGATATAAATTGCGGCTACTGAGAAAATCAGCAGCAGGAGAAAACGGATGTTTCCCCATAGCACTTCGTCTTTTGTCATGGCTTCGTCAGTTTATTCTTGGTTAATTCCTGATATTTGATTCTACACTTTTCAAGTTGCTCCATGTTGCTTTCACGCTGTTTGCTTTCGCGGTCAAGGTCATCCATGGATGACTGGATGACACGGATCTGTTCAAGCATGGCTTTATACACTTCGTACTTGCTTTTATCGGCCTGCATCGCAATGTCATTTTCCATCAATAACCGTTTTTTGGTTATCAGTTTTTGCATATGCTTGTGCTCACTCGAATTTCGCCGCTTGGTCTTCAGATTGTTCAGGTCCCGGAACAATTCTTCTATCTGGAAGTTAAGTTCTGCCTGTTTCTTGAACACATTGTCATATTCGGCCTTCTTGCTTTCGAGAAGGGATATTCCCTTTTGTGCAGTCACAATCGTTACGACACCTCCGGTTGTGGTAACAATCAGTGCGATAGCGAATACCAAAGTAAATCGGAGTTTCGCTTTCAAACGAGCTTTTTTGTTTTCTGCTTCCATATTTGCTATGATTTAATCGCTCAACCTATAAACGACCATGACCGTTTCTTTTGAGCTTCTATTGTTTCGTGACTTTCGTCTCCTACTATAATATTCTCACGAACCATTCCGATGTATTCCAGTTCACTCATTTTGTGGAACATATTGCTGAGCAGTGTCACAAGTGCCCCTGCCGTCTGCAATGATTGGTTTATATTGGTATGGTCATACATAAGTTTGGTTACGCTCTCTATCTTCGTGATAAATTCAGAGGGCGTGACATTGGTCCACTCATAGAAGTATTGGAGCAATTGTTCTCTTTCCGTTTCGGAAAGACTTTGAAAGTTCGTTCACGGCCTGCACAAGATATATCGGCGGTTGCTCTAAGGCAATTTGCTCGATAAAGAAGATTCTTGAGTTGTAAAAGGCAGAGAAAGCCTTACACAGCTCAAATGTGTTGTTGGCAAGCGTATCTCTACGCTTGTCGGCAACATTCCTGCTGTAAATGAGTTTCACGTCTTCTTTTATAGACTGTAGGGTACGTGCCAATTGGGAAATGAATGTTTTAATCCCATCGTGGCAAGCGGAATGTTGTACCGGCGGAATATATTGATGATTGATTTTATAGGTATTCCCTTGTCTGCATACCTCTGCCACCAGCAAAAAATTCTGGCTGTAGAACGATTTGTTGACTTGGTTCTTGGGGACGATATGGAGTTTTATGCTCGGCAAGACATACGGGTGATGCAAAGGCACCTCTTCCGGGTCCGGTTCACCGACAGGTATCAAGTGATATGGATCTACGGATATTAGTACCATATACTCGCTGTCTTCGGCTTGCAGGCCGGATTCTGAAATGGTTGCACTGGGTTTCTCATCCCCGTATAAACCGTCGTAATAAACGATGGGCAGACCGCCTTTGGTGATTGCGTTACAACTTTTCAGGCGGACACAGAGAGTGGACATGGTATCACCTGAAATCTCAATTTCAAGATTGTCACCTATCCCTTCAAGAACCTCTCCAAGGCCATAGTTATAACTGGTCAAGCTCCTTCCTGCTTCGCGGTTGAGAGCTTCCGTTTGGCTATACTGGTTTGCAAAGAAATGCTTGCTGGTCAGCTTCAGACCATTGACCCAGTTTACAGGCAAATATGTTAGTGTTTTCATATATTATGATGTTTTTGTTTCTACTTGTACTCGCCGGATATATATCGTTTGGTTATTCTTAATCTTATTGCCCTCACTGGTCAGCGTGGGGTCAAGTATTCTTATGAACAACGGGAAGTTAAACCATTTTGAGGTATAGAACATCCATCCGATTTGCATATCTTCCTTTTCTGTTTCAATCTTGTTTTGGGGGAAACGCCTGTTTTGGTCTTCGATAACCCAATTGAACCAGTTTCCAAGAGATATTTCATTGGGCAGTCGGACAACCAGCGAAGCGTATGTCGGGTCTTTTATATTCCGTTTAATCTTGACTTTGACCGTTCGGAAACCGAAGTTGTCTATGTTGTCCCAATATTTCCGGTCAAAGGTTCCATAGCTCAATTCCCATGGGGTGTATATCGGATGCGGGATGTCCAGGAATAGGGTTCTGCTGTACATAATCAGATACGGGATTGCAAACCACAGGACATTTGTTGTGTTCCATAGCGAATAAGGCAGCTTGCTTATCAGTTCAAACAGCAGATAGTAGCACCATCCGCCTAAAGCGCATATCGTGGTTAGAGTGAGAATGACCGCTGTTCGGGAACTGCCAATACCGATTGCTCCGAACAAATCGGAGGTTGACAGTTTGCAGAACAATGCCCCAAGGAGGATATAGGACAGTATCGTGAATGTCAAGCCTCCCCAGACGTATTCATTTTTTAAGAAACCGAACAGGCTGGGTAAAGCGACGGCAATGGAAGCCAGAAGAATGAATATGATTAATTTCTTCAGGCTAAGTTTGCTCTTGATCGTTTTTATTCCGGTCAAGACAAATATCATCACGGCTACAAATAATGGAGCCAATAAATAACGTGCAAAGAAATATAGCAATATCTTCATATTATTAGATTTTTCATAAGTTCATATTATATCCTAATCGGTTTTCTCCGAGTATAAAATCCGTTTCTCCACATACCAGATAATCAACTTCGATATTTCTTGTTGAAAGAATGAAAAATTCAAGTATCCGGCGGACATTGGATAGATGCGTTTTTACCTCTTCATAGTCATCTGTCGGAGTATCAAGGATGATTGTCGCCGTCAAATCATCGGTTTCACTTATCATTAGACCATTAAGGCCTAATGTCTGTCCGATACATCCGGAACCGACTGAAAGGTAAACCGTTTCATCAATCTCATGGACTTCCAGTCGCAGTTTCACCTTCAATCCCAAAACGATAAGGAACAGTTGCTCGATAGCGGGCAGGTTCTCTTTATACCGTTCTGCATTGCAAAGGAATAGGAACAACTTATATTTCTGATGGGGAGTAATGGATAGCTCGACATTTTCCATTACTTCAATCATCTTGATGAAGTTCTTCTTGGAGTCCGGGTCGGAAAAGAAATTCAGATGGCGGTTATTGATACGGACCTTTTCTTTGAAAAATTCAGTATCAAAGGGTGCAAAGAATTGAATCAGCTCTTTATCCTGTTTTTCATTGGCTCGGATGGCTTCAACAATCTCCTTATTGCTCATGCCCGGTGTGCTAAGCACCAAAGGATGAAATAGTAATTCCGGCAATTGATGGTAGATGCTGTTTCTTGCCAGATTCAGCAATATATATTCTTTGCCGGCATTTGTCGTTGCGACATGCTGTTCCGAAACGCTTAATACATCTCTGGATTTCACACGACTGTTCATACCATGGCAATTAACCATAGTATGGTTCAACAGCCGCCTGTCAAGAATAAATTGAAGTTCATCATAAAAGATTTCTGCGACGAAATTTATTGCCTGACTTCGTTGGATGCTTTCCAAGGGTTTCTTTTGCGCTAACATTGTTCCCATATCAGTTCTCCGTTTCGATAGTTTATGACGATGTTGTCACCCGGCCTGATTTGCTCAGAGACAATCAGACGAGATACGGACTTCTTGATATAAGTTCTTATGACTCCTGCAATCGGACGTGCGCCGTATTTGGGAGAATACCCTTTGTTTGCCAGATGTTGCAATGCTTCATCCGACAAATTCAACTGGATGTTTTTCTGTTTCATCAGTTGTTCTTGCAATCTTCCAAAATGGAGGTTGAATATCTGTTTGGCGACATTTTCATCTATTGGCGCAAACGGAACCACCTCGGTGAGACGTCCCAAAAACTCAGGTCGGAAATACTGTGCCATAACCTCGATGAGCTTTCCGGAATCAGGAGTATGCCCGGATTGTATTTGTTCCACAATCCACTGGCTTCCGATATTGGAAGTGAAAATGATTATGGAATTTGAGAAATCTCCTTCCCGGCCCAGTTTATCATGTATTTTGCCTTCATCCATCATTTGCAGGAAAACATCATAGACGCTGCTATGGGCTTTCTCAATCTCATCGAACAACACTACCGAATAAGGTTTCTGCCTGATTTGAGTGACCAGCAGACCGCCTTCCTCATATCCTACATATCCCGGAGGTGCACCATACAGCAATGCAGCCGAATGTTCTTCCTTGAACTCGGACATGTCAAATCTGATCATGGCTGATTCGTCATCAAACAGTAACTCGGCCAGTGATTTTGTGAGTTCTGTTTTTCCCGTTCCGGTAGGACCAAGGAAGAAGAATGAACCTATAGGCTTCTTGGGGTCACTCAGTCCGCTGCGTGATTCTATAATGGCATCTGATAAAGTCGTGATAGCCCGGTCCTGTCCTTTGACCCGTTCTTGCAATTTGCTCTCGATGCTCAAAAGTCGATCCTTCTCGCGGGCTTGTATCTTTCCGATAGGTATATTGGTGCACTCCGCTACAATCGCTTCTATTTCCGAAGAACGTATCTCTTCAATGGACTGGTCGGATAGCATCTTTAGCTCTTTGATGATGCCCGACAAACGTCCTGCTTTTATCGTAATGTCATCTTCTTTGTCCCACACATAGTTGTCTGACAGTTTGGTCGTCAACACGACACTGATTTTGCTGAATACAGAACGGTACAGCAAGTACAGCGGTCCTTCAGATATTTTTTCGTCAAGACCCCTTATTTTCTCAAAATCCGTTTCCAAATCAGATATACTGGCTCGTGCGTTCTTATTGCATAGCCGGACGGCAGCAGCGGTTCGGTCAAGCAGGTCGATGGCGGCAGATGGCAGGCTTCGTTCCTTAAAATATCGTTTGGAGAGTGTGATTGAGTCTTTAATACACGCATCTGAGATTCTCAGCTCGTAATAGTTTTCAATCCTTTTTTTATGTAATTGTATGGCACTTTCCAGTGTAGTCGTATCCAGTTCTTCAATCTTTATGATGTCAAGACGCCCTTCTATCGGATGCTTTTCAATATTCTTCCGGTAAGAGTCGTTCGTGAGTGTGAGAACAAGATTTGCGGCTCCCTCGCTGATTTGCGCACTTAATATGTTGACAAGCGTGGATGCCTTGCCTGATGCGCTGTTCTCCAAAAGGACCTGTAAATCATCAATCACCAGCACAGCTTGTTCCAATTGGTTGAGCTTGTGCATCAGATTGACAACTTTTTGTGCTATCTCCGTTTCAGACGAGGTTGATGCGAGCAATTTTGCCGTATTGAGTCCGACAATAGATATTTGCTTTAACATCTCGTCTTCATTCTCACAAATATCTTTGACAAAGGCGTTGATGATAGAACTCTTTCCGATACCGGATTCACCGACAATCAGTATGCCCTTGTTCTCTGAGCGTTCGAGGCATTCTAAAATAGTACGGACCTCTTTTCCCCTACCGACGACGAAGCCACCGGCATTGATGGTTTCTTGGTTTTTCAGGTTGTCGGCATAAGGAACGCTTGCTGTTATCTGCATTTCCTCTCCCTGGTAAGAATACAACGGGGTAAGGGCATTGTAGTGGGACAATATGTCATTTTCCGAAATATCCAGCATCTCTATCTGCTGATGCGAATACACGACACCTTCACGTAATATGGCGGTAAACACACAGATGGAGTCTATGGAATCCGCTCCTAATTTAATTTTAGACCGTTCGGACTCATCCAAGACTTTCGACAGTTCTTCGTCAGGTTCCACTTCTTCTGTGGAAGTGCCACTGGACCTATACATTTCGCGGTGGGTGTCAAACCATTCCATTATGTAGCCGACATCCTTCTGCATCGAGGATAAAATTTCTTTTAGGCCCGTGTTTTCTGCAAACATGGCCATGACAAGATGTGACACGCCGAACGTGTTATGCTTGTCTTGAAGTGCCATTCCTCTTGCTATCTTAAGGGCAGACACCAAACTTGGACTATAATTGCTATCATTCATACGAATTTGATTTTATAGTTTGAATTACATACAGAGCGTTCAGTCAAATCTTTCTCAAGATAATGGGCCAATTCTTCCAGATTGGGAATTTCATCTTTATCAAATTGTCCAAGTTTTATCTTGACCTCTGTCACTCTGATTAATCCTTTTTTGCTGTCAGGAGATATAGCCACGCCATTACCGACTTCGACTGATTCAACATATTTTCCCAGCTTGTGCAACAGGTAGCTTTTGATGTCTTCTTTAGATATAATCCGTTCCCGGGACAACAGACCGTACCTTAAACTATTTATAAGTTCCTGTTCGCCATCATGCGTTGTTCCTCCTTGCATACAAGTGCGCAACATGATGCCCGAAGCGTCATATTTTTCTATGTTGAATTGTTGTATCAGTGTGCGTTCGTTGAAACCGTTCGCCAGAGATCCGGAAGTTACCCAATATTTTATCTCGGCATTGGTCGCATCTTTTTGGGGGACACTTAAAACAAAGGCCTTTATTTTGTTATCTCCTTTTAGTGTGGCCTCCAATCCTTTCTCTATATCATTTATCTTGTTGAACAACTCTTTGAGCTGCGTCGAAAGTGCATCCGGATTCATTGAAGCGAAAGCACTCCCGTCTTCTTTCATTAATTGTAATACTTTTGAAATTAATGAGCGGGCACTGTCCGAATCAAATCGTTCAAGGTCGCCAAAATACAGGCTGAATATACCTGTTGGATTTTCTTCATACTGGTTTAGCCGGTTTACATATTCCCGGCCTTTGTTGTCTTGGAACGAGCGTATGTTCAAGAATTGTGTACGGCTCGGACATTTCAGGGGGATAATCCGTCCGGTGGAACGGAAATTATGCTGTTTGTAAACGATTTGTCTGTTTACAACCGGAAATGTGTTCAAATATACTTCCAGATTTTCAAGACTTTCTTTCGTGAATATTTCCGGAAAGGCTATCTTGACCCAAAAGAGACTCTCAGAGTCATCCGGGATCTCACAGTCGGACACATAACCGGGAAACATTTCTCGGTAGGTCTGTTTCTCTTTGGAAGCGTCTCTTATATTCACATTAAAATATAGGTCACTATAAAAATCGCAGATTTCATCAAAGTAGTGTGCATTACTATATGGATCTTCAACATGAAGGCCTGTTTTTGCATTCAGCAGGTTTCCAGTGCAGTCATAGAAGAAAGCCATATTCATAAACGGAAGCAGCCCCATGTCGGAAGGCTTGATGCAAAACATTACAGAGTCCATTTTTTGCAGGACTTCTTTAGACACATCCATCCCGACCCAGACGCAATAATCCGCTATCCGGTTTTTAGGGTCAAGGAAGCGTGTTGGAGTGCTAAAGCCATCGGTTGAATGCCTTATGCTATCGTTATATGCGATTGCTCTGACTTTTGCGTCAACCAGTTTATAGGAAAACAAAGGGGTTATAAAGACTTGAATATCACCTTTGCCAAATATGTTCTTCTCTGCATAAAAATGATCTTCGGCATCAAGCTCGCAACATTCCCCATGATTGGGGGTAATAGTCATAAGCGCATGGGCCGGTTTTGGCAGCGACCATTTGTTTCCTATGAGTATTCTGGACAGACGGTGAAGTATCCGTGAGTCGGACTGCTCTATTTCTTGATGCAGTTTGTTGGACTCATGGGCAAAAACTTCAAGCAGCAAATCTATCACGGGGTCCATATCGCGTATATCGGATACACCCCAGAACTCCATAGCCTGCTTTAATATTCGTTCCTTTATTGCAATTTGTTTCTTGTCTGCCATAGTTCGATTATTGTGATAAAGGGCTTATATATAATGAGGTATTGAAACTGAATTTCTCGTTGGTTCTATCCATTGTTCCGGTCACGGTTATTTGTGCCTTTCTTCGGATATGAGATACCTTATCTATATTTTCTTCTTCTATTTCCAAAAGAGTGACGTTCACATCTACATTCCGTAGCCTCTTTTCATATTTCTCTATCGTTTTTATTAAGGAGTTCTTCACTCCTTCCTCCCAATCGCTGATTTTCACAAGTTGGTTGAACTCAAGGTCCCATATCATGGAACCAAAATCTTCTCGCCCGATAACTTCCCCATGATGAGAAAGAATCAGTAGCATGATGTGTTGGGCTATCGATTCCTGATAGGAACACCTTTGCAATTTCTTGGCGACAGCCGATTGCAATTGTAATGGCATTTTCAGGTAAGTCATACTATTCTTTTCTTTATTCTATTTCGCAAATATACTATTTTCCTCATTAGATGCCAATAAAATACCCCTAAAAATTTGACGGTTTCAGAAATAATTCATATATTGCGCACGGTCATAAAACCAAGAGAGAGCTATAAAAAAAGTATGATATTAAAAAGTAAATGCTATGGCAATCTACAATTATGGAATTGGAGGCAACGAAGTAAAAGTCGATGCGAACGAATCCATCGCGGAAATCCCCTCCAACCGAACTTTGATAGTTCAAAAACTGACAGATGAAGCTCCTGCGGCTCCGGAAAGTGTGTATGGTTTGGAAACCATTGAAGATGTGTTCCAACGTTTTGAACCAACAGTTGACTTACGCCACGTGGATGCGGAAGGTAATGAAGTCAAGGAAATCATGACATTCACCGGACTCGGAGACTTCGGGGCCAAGAAGATTAAAGAGAAAAGTGATTTCTTGAGTAAACTTGACATTGAGAAAGAGCAGGGTGTCCGAATAACTCGCCAGCTTACTTCCAACCGCGCTTTACAGAAAGCACTTGAAAACCCGGAAGTCAAAAATGCCATTATGGACGTGATTGAATCATCAATCGAGGAGATTCTGGCAAATCAAAAGAAAGTAGAACTTTAATCTTTTACTAAGATGAAGCAGGAAACTCAACAACAGACAGCCAGTACGACAACCTCACAGAAAGTCGTATCACAACAGGCGCAAAAGTCATCTGCATCGGCAATAGACAAGCTCAAAGAATTTGGTGGCTTCACTTTTCTTGAAAATATCATAGATGGATATTCCAATCTTAATCCGGCACGAAAGGCCCGTCGCAACATCTTCCTCACAGATGAACAGTGGGAAAATGAACGTAAGGCCTTGGTGAATCGCTTAAGCGTATGGCTCAAACTCCTGCGTGAGAATGACACTGCCGAACAAATGCGGGACAAGGCCAAGGAAACCGCAGAAAATGCCGAGAACCTTCTTAATCAGAACTTGAAGAATGCTCTTGCCAGAACACGTGAACTTGAAAGTGCATACCGTACTATTGCGTTCTTTTACAAGAACACGGAAAGTGATAAGGTGAAGAATGTCACCATTGTCAATGCGACTATGGAGCAGCTTCAGGATTTGGACAATACCATTTTTGCTGACCACATCAGCAATGAGCTCAAACAGAATTTTGACCGTCTTGACCTGCGTCGCAACTACTCGTTGCTTGTCGTTCCCGGATATATAGGTTCAAATGCCATTTTGGACAAGTGGTCCAAGATTGCATACGAGAACAAGGCTTTTCTTGTTACAGACTTCCAAGACCTTGAAACTCCGGACGATGTAGTAGATATATTCTTCAATGCCAATCATACGGGTGGAGATGTATTCAAATCGAATACTATAATGACCTGTAACTGGTTACTTGGTCGTCAAAGAGAGGAAAGCGTTGGAGAAGAAGAAAACCTTTATATTCCGCCATCTTCTTCACTTGCCGGGAAAATATACAATACCTTAATGTCTCAGGTAGTGGCTGGTAAGAAATTTGGTGGACTTAATGAAGTAGAAAGTGTACGCTTCGACCTTCGCAAGAGTGAGATTTCCGAACTTGAACGTATGGGTCTTGTGCCGATGGTGAACGAGTACAGCAAGGTTATGGCTTTCTCTGCCAAGACATTATTTAATGGAGATAACCTTGGCTTGCAGACCTACTCCGTAGTTCGTGTATTCGACTATATAACGAAAGTGCTGATTGACTTCCTGAACCGTCGGGCATTTGAGAATTGGACTACTCGCACGGAAGCTGATTTACGTGGTCAGGTTGTGAAATTCCTCGATAGTGTAATGGGACCGAACAAGCTCATCGAACGCTTCAAGGTTATGAAGATTGAACAAGACCCGAATCAGAAAGACCGTGTGCTTCTTGATATCCACATCACACCGTATTTCCCGGCAAAGAGCTTCGTGATACAGCTTGCCGGTCATAAAGGCGATAATCCGGAAGATGCTATTTGGGAAAGCGAATATCATCAAGAATAAATTGGATAATTTTGAATTTACAGATGGGCATATTAACTATGTCCATCTGTAAATCATTTATCAAGGTCATGTTTTGCTGAAATTATATGTCTTATTATTGAAATCTTTACTTATATGAAACTCCGAGATGTGGATATTATTATTTCTGGTACAAAAACTGGGGATACCTATTATGCAAAATCTTATCCATGCAGTGATATGGATAAGAATAGCAAAATAGAACTCTATGGAGTTCCTGTATATTATGTCTATATAAAAGGTACTGATGATAAAGGTCAAAGTGTAAAATATACATGGAAAGCATTACGCTTCATGCCGTATTATAACCCACCTAATTTTAGTTCTTACAAGACAATTGGATGGGTTAATAGTGGATTGCATAAGCTCAATAGGCAGCCTGTTCCAGAATATAAAAAAGCCTATGAAGTACATAATACATATTCTCAACATAATGGTGCAATAGTTCTAAAAGGAACTTTTTACATCCACGCTGGTCCTGAAGATCTTACTCATATTGGATGGGGAGCAGCAGGATGCGTTGAAATAATAGGAAGTTTTAGTGAGTTTAAAGATCAAGTAAAAGAATTATCGGGGTCAACACAAGTCGATGCGGATAGTGCAATCTCTGAATTAGTTTTTTATAAGAAACTTTATATAGAAATTGAATATGCTGCTCCACCCAATATTAAAGCGAATTTTTATAAAGAAGTTAGCATAAAAAGGAGATAAGATTTATGTGTAACATGAAATATATACTATGTACTATATTTTGTATGTGTGCATATTTTCATGCTGCTGCAACCTGTAGCGATAGTATATCTGATAAGTTTTCATATAAGGTAGTTGAAAATTTTAATTATTGTTGGGATTATAATATCGTCTATGAGGATACTAATTCCAAAGATACTGCTTTATTTATCTCGTCTCATAAATATATAATCTCTCCTATTTTAAACGCTTTTTGTAATAATTTGAACGAACAGGCAGAGTTGGATAAAATCGGATATTGTTGTAAGCATTATCTCATTAAAGCCCAAAACGAATCAAAGAAAAATATACAATATTACTCTATAGAAATCAATATTCTATCTAATATAAAGAACCATGCCCCCATAACCTCAAAAATAGAAGAATTAAAAAAACAGGACTATACGATTGTTGATATTATATCAGAGGCACCTGTTATGTGTCTTGTTTTTGTGGAAGCTGATTATTTAGTAGCCGTAACTTATAATATGTTCTATGATTTTGATGATGTATTATCCATTTCGAAATTCTTTGTACAAGAACACTTCTCGGCAAAATAATTAGACGTCATTGCACAATGAATATAAAACGTAATACATCCTCTTTCAAAGAAAAAAATAGAGTTTCATTTTTCGATAATATATTTTATTGGATTTGGACTACTGTACCGTCAAAGGGATTTCCTGACCGTTCTTTTGTAGTTGTTACGGTATGTCAATTTTCTTATGTGTTGCTTTTTGTTTCTATTTTGTTGACTCTATTTGATGACCAAGTTCAACTTTGCATATATGACAAACCAGAACCTATAGCTATTCCCATGCTTATATTGTTGATAATGAAGTCATCTAAACTAATGAATTCTTAACATTTTCTTAGGAGCAGAACGACAAAAACGATGTAGTTCCACGCTTCCCAACTTGTCAATGTTGTGTCATGTCTGACAAGTACACTGCGAAACGAGTCCATCCACGCATTTGTCCTTTCGATGGTGTACCTTTTCCTATAGAGTTCTTTTATCAGCAATTCGTTTCTGTCATACCCACCGTTTCTTTGGTTGAAGCATACATTGGGGAATACCCCATGAGAGAGGCATTGATTTCTAAAATCCTCGCTGTCAAAGCCGGCATCTGCATTCAAGAATAGTCCGTCAACAGGAATTCCCGCTTCCTCCAAAGTTCCGAATATCTCATCCATCGACCTTTTAATACGGTATAAGTCATTATGCTCTCCCGATACGGGAACAGACATGGCCAAAGGAAGCCCCTGTCTGTCCGTCAGATACAAGGCATTGGTAGTCTTTGATTTCTTTCGTCCTTGATAGCCAACGGATTCACCACCTTTCGTAGCTCGGGTGTGGCTTCCATCCAAATCCACGCCGGACATATCGAGCTTGCCACGGTACTTCTTCAAAAGATTTGTCCACATGTACTTCCATTCTCCGTTCTTGCACCATTTTCTGAAGTGGTAGAACAATGTCTTGTAGCTGAGTACAACATCTGAAAAAAGGGATTTAACCGGAAGCATATGCCATTGGATACCCGTCTTTAGTTTGTACAGGATTCCATTTATCACTTCAGTTATGTCAGCTTTGCAGGTAAATCCACGTTTTGCCACTGACAGATAGGGGAGAATTTCCAAAATTATTGTATTTTTGCTGAGTACTTGGTACATATGGGAGATTTGTAACTTATTGTTTGTGGTAAAACAAAGATACAAAAATCTCCCATTTTATATTTTCTCAATAAGTTTAGATGACTTCAATATTATCTTTTATCAATTTAAAAATATATGATGAGAAAAAATATCAAAAATTGGAACATGACTTTAGACTGATGTCTGTTCCACAAAGAAAAAAACATAAAAATATTTTTTTTCTTTTCTTGTTGACTACCATATTAGTTATATTAGTTGATATAATGCTTCTCTATTCTTATAATTCTCATATGAATAATCTAACATGAAGTTTTCTTTATATGAAATCATTAGGGTCATTTAAATTGACTTCTCTTATCGCAACCGGAAACTATCAGGGGTTTGATGTAGATGTGCAGCAAGTTTTCTTCGTGTAGTTAGTGCTCTTTTTTCAAATTGGAGATTTTTTCTATAATTATAGCAATAAATAAGCAAATTAATACGTCTATTGTTGAAATGCAAATTTATTGGCAACGTAGTTTTTATATTCTGTCTATTGTTTGTAAAGCATAAAAATGTATATTTGCAACAGTCCCAATTGCTCTATATCAAAACGAATTAAAAGAGAATGGAATAGCTGTATAAATACTTACAGCCCCTTGGGATATTATCGTCAATTCAGAAAAGAAGAAGTTTATCGAAAGCTAAAATAAAAATATTTCCTTTTACTGATTTTTGCAGATTTATTTTTATAACATACTATATAATAGTGAAACAGAAAGAAAAGAAAGCTCGAAATAGGAGGACAAATGAACAAATAGACAAGGATGTAATATCCGAACTTGAAAAGCTTGTAGCTGAATATGGTTTTGGCAATGTCAATTTGAGTGCATTGATGAAAGCTGCAAACATAGAAGCCAATGTGTTTTATAGAAGATACGGCTCAATGGAAAACCTTTACGACAGGCTTGCCAAGCAGTATGATTTCTGGATCAATGATGCTATTGACGTTGCCAGCCTGAACATATTGGGACCTAAAAAGTTTTTTGCGGAAACATTCAAGACCCTTTATAGGAGCTTGTCTGATAACATTGTAATGCAAAAGTTGTTGCTTTATGAAATGTCGGTTGTCAATGAAACGACAAAGAGAACAGCAGAAACACGGGATATTATGAATCTAAATTTGATTGCGTTTTATGACAATCTGTTTAAACCGGCGAAAATCAATATTAAAGCTATTATGGCAAATCTGATTGGCGGAATTTATTATCTGATACTTCATAGGAGGTGCGCGAAAACCTGTACAATAGATTTTAATACTCAGGAAGGGGAAAAGGTCTTTTTTGAATGGATAGACTTTCTGACAGATGTCATTTTTGACAAACTGGAAGCGTATGAAAGGAACAGAAAAGCAGCTCAAGAAATGTTATCTGACGGTATAAGTGAATTTAAAATATGCAAATACATGGGTATCAATAAAAATGACTTGAGAATACTGCTTTCAAAATAACCATAGAAATTCACGAGAGCTTTCAAAAGAGTCTAAAAAGTACATATAAGTGATTATGGACTTAATAGTTTAATCAAATCATTGGAGCAAGGGATATTTGACGTTAGCTGTTGTAGGCTCTTTTATATTTTTTTTCTATATCCCTTTGTATAAGGACCGACAGCTTGCTACAAGAAAAATCTGACACACTTTGTGTAGCGTGTTACATAAAGTGCGTCAAGTTGTTTCTTCAAAGGACAAACACGAACAGACTTCAAATTGTGGATAATGATATAAGTATATCACTATTCACAGTTTCAAGGTAGTCTTTGTATCTTAGTCCGGCTGTCCGTTCTCCTTTTTTATTATTCCCTGCTTTAGCGTTTTTCTATTCCCTTTTTATATACTTCCATTTATCGCTTTCTGCTGCCGTGCAACCTGCCGTGGATTGAATTTTTCCGCAAAGGTAATCGCCAGTCCCAGTCATGTCAATGCCGGCATTCTGCCGCGAGTGAAGCGCAAAAATCTTCCTCTCCGCTGGTGAGCGTATTTTTCCTCTTCAGCCTTGCCAGATTGTTCCTGCCACCTTTGGATGCAGAAAAAATCATCCCGGAGGTCGCAAACAGGCCGAATAGAGGGAAAATAAAAAATATTATAAACTAAGGTAACGGTAGGACTAACCACCTGCCACAAAAAGAATTTATTATGTTATACGTTCACACAATTGGTCGCATTGGCAAGGATTGCCAGGTTATTACTGGAACACACGGTTCATTCATCGCATTTGATATGGCGGTAGATGACTATTCACATGGAAACAGCGTCACTACTTGGGTAAGGGTACGGAGTAAGAAAGAGAACCACATTCGACTATCCGAATACCTGACCAAAGGACGGTTACTGCTCATTGAGGGGACACTGTCGGCTTCACAGTGGAAGGATAAGGATGAAAACTGCCAGATTCAACTATCCATTACGGCAGACACATTGGAGTTCATCAATACCGGAAAGCGGGAGGAAACAACTTCAGAAGCAGGTAGTCCGACGGATGCCACAAGCGATGTACCTGTACCACCGGTAGCTATGCCACAAGAGAACAAGGAAGACTTACCGTTCTGATGATGCGCATATAGTGTTGATAAACAACATATACTAAATGTAGTATTTACTAATTATAGTAAAGTAGGAAATTAGTGAATCACCTATTAATAAAAGTAGTATTTACTACATTTAGTTTGTTAGTATTTTAGTATAGAAGTAAATGCTATAATACTAAAATGCTCTTTTTAGTAAAATAGTATATACTAATTATAGTATTTACTAAAAATAGTATTATCTTTGTATTGCATATAAAGACATCAAGTTATGGCAAAAATTATAGCTGTTTTGAATCACAAGGGTGGGGTTGGCAAGACGACTACCACCATCAACCTTGCCGCTGCTTTGCGGCAGAAGAAAAAGCGTGTACTGGCTATCGACATGGACGGTCAGGCAAATCTCACAGAATCGTGTGGTCTCTCTATTGAGGAGGAGCAGACGGTGTATGGGGCAATGAGAGGTGAATATCCCTTGCCGGTTATCGAATTGGAAAACGGACTTGCTGTTGTGCCGTCCTGTCTCGACCTGTCGGCGGCAGAATCCGAACTGATAAACGAGCCGGGACGTGAGTTGATACTGAAAGGTTTGATTGCAAAGTTGCTTGACAGTCGGAAGTTTGACTACATCCTGATTGATTGTCCGCCCTCACTGGGTTTGCTGACACTCAACGCCCTTACCACAGCGGACTTTCTGATTATTCCGGTACAGGCACAATTCCTCGCTATGCGCGGAATGGCGAAGATTACAAGCGTGATTGAGATTGTTAAGGAACGCCTGAACCCGAACCTGAGTATTGGCGGCATTGTTATTACTCAGTTCGACAAGCGCAAGACACTCAACAAAAGTGTAGCTGAAATTATCAATGACTCTTTCTGTGACAAAGTGTTCAAAACGATTGTGCGGGACAATGTGGCACTGGCCGAAGCTCCTATAAAGGGAAAGAATGTCTTTGAATACAATAAGAACTGCAACGGAGCCAAAGATTATATGGCTTTGGCACAAGAGGTTTTGAAATTAAAATAAGGCAATATGGGCAAGAGTGATTTATTGAAAGACAGCATGAAAAGCGGACTGGACGGATTGCTGTCATCCACGAAGAAATCTCCGCAAAAGAAGGAAACTACACCGGTTAAGACAGAAAAAGAGCCTGCTGTACATTGCAATTTTGTTATTGACAAGAGTGTTCATACGCGTATGAAATTCCTTGCTATTGAGAAGAATATGTCATTGAGAGATATTGTAAATGAGGCGATGAAGGAGTATTTGGAAAAAAACGAGAAGTGAGGTATGTTCCTCGCTTCCCGTTCTTTTAAGTCTGTGGCCTTTGTTAGTATGTTATACTGATATGTGTTGCTACATATCATTCATTGACAGCCCTTTGTATGACAGGGTATAACCTTTGAACTCTCCCGTTGCACGCATGAAAGCGGCTGCTTTCGCTTCCAGTTTTTCCATGTCGATATTTTCGGCCTTGCGTTTGACTTCGAAAAATGTCGCTGTATCGTCCAGTTCGTTTTCAGCTACTATGTCTATTTCGTTCTCACCCTTTCGGTCCCACCAGCCACCGATGCGCGTATAGGCTTGCTGTTCTATCAGCACACGCTTAAAGTAACGTTCAAGCATCAGGCCGCTGAAAGTTTCATAATCCCGGCCTATAATCATCTTCACACTCCCATAGTTCTCTATCTCCAGCATATAGCTGTACTTGTAGATAAAGCGGAACCAGAACGTGAAGAAATTGTCCTCGATGATATACCGGACATTCTTGGCGGAACTCTTCTCGAACAACGGTTGTTTCTTCGATATGATTTCGTATTCTTTCTCCAGCTTGGTAAGATAGCCGCCGATTTCCTTGCCTACCACGTTCTCAATTTCCGAACGGGATGTTTTTCCTCGTGCAATGGCCGACAGTATGGAAAAATAGATTCCGTAATCCTTGCCGAACTCTTCGATAAGAATCGCTTTACCCTCCCCCAGAAATATGGAGTCGGCCTTTATAATCTGGTCGAGCATAGCCGTTTTAGTTGTTGCTCCTGCATCCACGAGTAGTTGTACATACTTTGCCACACCGCCCGTGAAAGCGTACAAGGCCAGCAGATCTTCCGCCGTGTAACCGGGGTTGTATTCCGAAAGAATATCTTTCAGAACAGTTGGAGTAAACGGACGAACAGTCATAAAGCGCGACTGCCGATTATACAACGGCTCTTTCTTATCCTTGAATATCTTTGTCATCATGGAATAAATCGAACCACAGACAATCAGGTTGATGTGGGACTTCGGGCTGTATAGGTCCCAGATGCGCTGCATATCGCTGAACACCGATTTGTTCACACGGAAAAACTCCTGGAACTCGTCGATAAAGAGCGTGATGGGACGTTCCGCCGAAAGTTTCATCAGGAACTCGAATACATCGGTGAAATGCTCGGCCCGTCCCATGGTGGGAACACCTAACTTGTTCTCTATTTCAAGCCGGTAGTCCTCACACAAATCGCCCTCGGCTTTCCGGGCAACAAAGAAATAGAGAATCGGTTCGTCCTCGTATGCCTTCCACACGAGTGATGTCTTACCGATACGGCGACGTCCCGTTACTACTGTAAACTGAGCATTGTCTTGGGCCATTTCGCGAATCTTGCGAAGAGAGGCTATTTCTTCTGTTCTGTCAAAAAATCTCATATTTTTATCCTTTTTTATTGCTATTTCCGAAACAGTCGTTTCCGAAACGGCTGTTTCGCTACCGCAAAAGTAATGCAAATTTCCGGTAAAACAGGCAATTGATACAGATTTATTTAGTAAAATGGCTCAAAGGATTTTTGTCTGGTAAGCTCCATTCCTGTTTTACACCGTCTGGTCTTACGCCCTTCCGCTTGTCCCGTTGTATCGTTTATCATCCCTTTATAGTCCCATCGGTTTTACTATCCGCCTTTCGGCGTATTCTTCCTTTTCTATATTCTTTTAATGCCACTCATCCGGTCCATTCCTGCCATCGCCGGTTGGTTTTCCAGACGCAAAGGTGGACTGCTGCGCTTGATTCCGTCGCTTTGAAGTGCATTTCCTATAAAATTCTTCCTTTCTGCGAAAGAGTAATTTTCCGGAAAAAGCGTCGGAAATCGCTTATTCGTCAGTCCTTGTAAAGCATCTGTAAATCCCAAGCGGTTCAGGCAGAAAAAAGAGCCGAACAAAGGGAAAATAAAAAATCAAATATTAAACCAATTAAATTTTTATGATTATGGAAGCAACAGCAATTCAATCAGTAGAGAAAAACATCACAATGGTAGCATTGGCAAATGTGCAACCGAGCAATTACAACCCACGCAAGAATTTTGACGAAGCGAGCCTTGTAGAACTTTCCGAAAGTATTCGTCAGCAGGGTGTGTTACAGCCAATAGGAGTACGCCCGATAGAAGACAACCGTTTTGAGATTGTTTTTGGAGAACGTCGATACCGAGCCTCCCTAATGGCAGAATTGGAAGAAATTCCAGCTATCGTTATGGAAATTTCAGACGAGGTAGCCGAAGAAATGGCTGTTACTGAAAACCTCCAACGTAAGGATGTCACCCCGATTGAGGAAGCCAATGCCTACCAAAAGCTCATAGATAGTGGTCGCCATGATGTGCAGTCTTTGGCAGTGCAGTTCGGCAAGAATGAGAACTATATCCGCACACGCCTTAAATTCGTTTCCCTAATACCCGAAATCGCACAGCTTTTGGAGCAGGACGAAATCACAATCAGCGTAGCGAGCGAAATCTGCCGTTACGGTGAAGATGTTCAGAAAGATGTGTACGACAAACACCTCAAAGAAGATGCACTGCATCATAGTTGGCGAGGGATGAAAGCTACCGAAGTCGCACGGAACATCGAACGGCAATATACCACCGATTTGGAGCGGTACGCATTTGACAAGACCCTCTGTCTGTCCTGTCCTCACAATACAAATAATATGGTGCTGTTCTGCGAAGGTGGTTGTGGAAATTGCGCCAATCGTACTTGCCTTGCTGAAATGAATGCGGCATACCTCACAGAGAAAGCCGTGCGCCTTATGGAAGAACGTCCCGATGTTCCCCTCTGTCATGAAAATACTAACTACAACGAAATCGTAGTAGAACGCCTTACTGCTATGGGGTACGAAGTGGAACGTCTTAATTGTTATGCGAAAGCATATCCCGAACAGCCCGAAGCACCCCTAAAAGAGGATTACGATACTGCCGAAGAATACGAGCAGGCACAGAGCGAGTACGAGCAGGAGTTGAACGATTACACGGAGAAATGCGAGGAAATCCGCACCCGATGTGAAGCAGGTGAAATCATCCTCTATTTCCGTGTTGAGAGCAAGGATATTGTACTTTGTTATATGACGAAAGTCACCTATGCCTCTAATAGTACAAATCAAGAGCAGACACTTTCTCCAATGGAGAAATTGGAGAAACAAGACAAGCGTAACAAGGAAATTGTTCTTGAAAAGACTGTAGAGGACACCAAAAAACAGATTTTGGAAGTTGATATGTCCGAGTGCAAGTTTGGGCAAGACGAGGATAAGATGATTTATTTCTTCTTGTTATCATCCCTCCGCAAGGAGCATTTTGAAGCAGTAGGTATCGGAGAAAAAAAACCTTATTGCCACCTTACGGATGAAGAAAAGATAAACATCATCGCCAACCTCACGAGCAAGCAGAAAGCGATTATCCGCAGGGATTTTCTAATTGCTAATTTCAAGAACGCATACGGCAGCAATGCCATTGCATCCCTCTTGCTTGACTTCGCACAAAAACATATGCCCGACCTGTTGGCAGACATCAAGAACGGACATAATGAAGTGTATGAGAAGCGTCACCAACGTATCGAAGAGAAAAAAGCCGTTCTTTTGGTGCAGGAACAAGCAAAGCAGGAAGCGGAGCAATCTGACAAACAGCAATCCGAAGCAGGGATGCAGACCGAAGAACAGCCACAAGAGGAAGATATTGCAGCTTAACCATAATCACTAACTAACGAATAGGGGGTAGAGTAATCTGTCCTCTATTCGTTTCTAATTCAATGAAAGTGAAGATGTTCACGGACAACTGCTCCAAGCTGTTGTCGGGCGGCGCGTCTGTCGGGCAAACCCGCCATCCGCGCGATTATGCCTTTTCTATTCCATTTATAGCTACCTCCCGATACCCCGCCGCCACCCGTCTCCATTTATACCTATCAGTTTCCTCCTTTTTATCTTATTCCTTATCCGGTCCATTCCTGTCCTCGCCGGTTGGTTTTCCAGACGCGAAGGTGGACTGCCGCGCTTGATTCCATCGCTTTGAAGTGCATTTTTATAAAATTCTTCCTTTCTGCGAAAGAGTAATTTTCCAAAAAAAGCGTTGGAAGTAGCTTGTTCGTCAGTCCTGTAAAGCATCTGTAAATCCCAAGCGGTTCAGACAGAATATAGAACCGAACAGAGGGAAGAAAAATAAATCATTAAAATTTCACGACAATGGACAACATCAAAGAAAGCAAAGAGTACAAACTTGCTAAAGAATGGGAAATGGCAGTGAATAGTTTTAGTTTCAATCCCAAGCGTTTTGCAGCCGCTATACCTGATATGCACCCCACACTGCAACAGAGCCTCTATAGGTTGTTTAAGGAGTGCATCATTGTGATGGCGGACGAGACACGTCTCTATGATGACCGCAATCGTGCATCACATGAAGAAGCAAAGTGTCTTATGGAATACCTCAAGACAAACGGAAAGCATATCCCATTAAAATAATAAAATAACAAGCGTATGAAAACACAAGAAGTACAATTTGGCGGCAATAACTATCCTTGCCGTGTGGTGGAATCCAACGAGGGTGAAGAACTCCTTATCGGCTCGACTACCTTGCTCGATGCCCTTCAGCCCGGTAGTTTCAACGATGAAAACGAAGGCTTTGCAAGCAAGGAAGCCGAAAAAATCTATAACGAGGTTTTCTTCTTTACCGATATGGCAAACTTACGACTTACAGACGTAGAACTGGTTGCCGAACTGAAAAAGGACAACCCGGAATGGTTCGAATAAAAAAAACAATAATCATCTTAAAAATAGCACAGTTATGGAAAAAGAGTATGTAATGCAAATAGCACAGACCATTAAAGAGCAGTTAATAGGACTTACCCCTATGCCCGTCCTCATGTCATGGGGTATCTCTGAGTTTGCAGCCACCATCTTCAAAGATCTGCCTGCACTTCGTATCAAAGTAAACGGACTGTTACACGCCGGATATGTTATTATTGCACTTAATGGGTCAGATTATTATGAGGTATATCTGTTGAAAGACAAAGATGTAGAGTGTGTCAATGAAGAAGTTTGTTTCAACGAGTTAGGGGATGTCATTGACAGGGCAATTGAATGCGGTACTGACAAAGAGGAATACGAAAAAATTTGCCATCAGCAACTCACCAAATTATTAAGCGGGCAGTTCTCCTGATAAACCGGAAGAAGAGATTAGTAGTAAACCGTCAGTACGATTGTACTGGCGGTTTTTGTTCTTCTTATATCAGACAGCCGGATTTTTATTTCGCGTTACGCTTGTTCTGAACGTCCTTTATCATCTCTTTCACATCTTGCCCCACTTGTACGAAGTTTTTGTATAGGATGCGTTCCCGTTCCTCTCTCGACTTGAACGTGTAGAACTTCGGCAGCGGTACAT